>Ga0190358_1000013_pt1 | contig 85142 bp, 83 predicted proteins | sample 48721812_MG_FD_161666 | JGI IMG/M metagenome (GOLD analysis project Ga0190358, IMG submission 161666) | Hydrothermal vent microbial mat bacterial communities from Southern Trench, Guaymas Basin, Mexico - 4872-18-1-2_MG | ecosystem: Environmental > Aquatic > Marine > Hydrothermal vents >... | reverse complement strand
CCTCAAGGAATTGAGTAATATCCTTTTTGATAGCAATATCGTTATCAACGGAACAAGTAAACCCAAAGTCTTTGATGAGTTTGACTGCGTCTATGTAATTCTTTTGAGCGGTTTGTTGAATGTCGGGGGAAAGTCCGCAGGCTTGTTTGATAGCTACATCTAATGCAGTACGTACCAGTGAACCCATTAAAAAAACACATCTTTTTCCAATGTGATGTTGTGCTTTGCGGAGTTTATCACTTGCCAAGGCAAAAGCATAAGCACGTATCAAAGATTCGATATAAAAGCTATCATAAACTTTAATTTTCCGCCCTTTATGATGACTGTTTTGTGCAACCACTGTAACCGTTTTAGTCGCATTGTTCAAACCCTTGTCAACAAAGGGTTCAAGGGTTTTTGGGATACCTTTAGTCGCAATGTTCTGCAAAACTTTATAATGCAAGGATAAAAGTTCTGCTGTTCCAATTATACCCATCACAGCAGTATCATCTTCCAACACATACCCATCACAAACAATGCCGGGTATTAACTCAACTTGTCCATAATAGACAGCTTGTCGTTCTACCATAATATACCTCTCTGTAAAAGTATCTCTGAATAATTGGCACTTGTGCCTCTAACGAGTTAATATTAAAGGGCATTTAACCTAACCATCATACCAGGTTTAGCTTGCAAAATGCCATTGAAAAGTGTTTCCATGCTTACCTTGTGATGAAAACGAACTAGGCTATACTTTTGCGTAATCAACTTTTCTCGCACCTGTTCTTGTTCATCATCATAATAGCGGTGGCAATAGCCATTGCATTCTAAAACCAACATAAGTTTTGCCACAAAGAAATCCACTTTATATGGACCAATCGGATAGTTAAAATGCAAATCAAAGCCCTCAAAAACTTTAGATAGCACTTCGCGCCACTGAACTTCCAATGAAGTACTCGGTTTAGCAAAGCTGCCAACTTGACCAAAAACCTTATTTTTGAGTTTGATACCTTTGATACTATCCATGCTTAAAGCGATTTTGGCAACATCATCCAAATAATATCCGTTCATCCGCGAAGCTTTACCCCCAAAAGAGCGAATGGTTGCTGCATCCAATTTCAGCGGCTCAATATCACCTTTGTGTTTCCTAAGAAAACTGTTGAGGGTGCTTTCCGGCACCTCAAGGAATTGAGTAATATCCTTTTTGATAGCAATATCGTTATCAACGGAACAAGTAAACCCAAAGTCTTTGATGAGTTTGACTGCGTCTATGTAATTCTTTTGAGCGGTTTGTTGAATGTCGGGGGAAAGTCCGCAGGCTTGTTTGATAGCTACATCTAATGCAGTACGTACCAGTGAACCCATTAAAAAAACACATCTTTTTCCAATGTGATGTTGTGCTTTGCGGAGTTTATCACTTGCCAAGGCAAAAGCATAAGCACGTATCAAAGATTCGATATAAAAGCTATCATAAACTTTAATTTTCCGCCCTTTATGATGACTGTTTTGTGCAACCACTGTAACCGTTTTAGTCGCATTGTTCAAACCCTTGTCAACAAAGGGTTCAAGGGTTTTTGGGATACCTTTAGTCGCAATGTTCTGCAAAACTTTATAATGCAAGGATAAAAGTTCTGCTGTTCCAATTATACCCATCACAGCAGTATCATCTTCCAACACATACCCATCACAAACAATGCCGGGTATTAACTCAACTTGTCCATAATAGACAGCTTGTCGTTCTACCATAATATACCTCTCTGTAAAAGTATCTCTGAATAATTGGCACTTGTGCCTCTAACGAGTTAATATTAAAGGGCATTTAACCTAACCATCATACCAGGTTTAGCTTGCAAAATGCCATTGAAAAGTGTTTCCATGCTTACCTTGTGATGAAAACGAACTAGGCTATACTTTTGCGTAATCAACTTTTCTCGCACCTGTTCTTGTTCATCATCATAATAGCGGTGGCAATAGCCATTGCATTCTAAAACCAACATAAGTTTTGCCACAAAGAAATCCACTTTGGAGAGCGTCAAAGTGTTCGTGAACAGGCAGTAAGAATGGCTTTGCAAACGTTGTTACAAGAATTGTAGGTTAATGTCGGGTTACGTTTTTTTGTTGCGCAAAAAAATCTAACCCAACCTACCTGGCTATCGACTTTTAAATTCCCAATTCCCAATTCCTAATTCATAATTCCTAGTTCCTAATTTCAAAATGTCAATCTGGAACGTTGCCTAAGGGCTCTATAATATAGAACATTGGTCTTATTAAATTGTTAAAGGTAAATTATGTTGGATAGGTAAGCCCATTTTTTAATCTGTTTATAAATTCTTTTCTATATACTTGATGATCAAGTTTTTTCTAAAAGCAAACGATAACGACAAGGATTATATAGTGGTTATGAATCAGTCATCCTGATGAAGCTGATACGTGCAACTATGTTAAACTATATAAATTTTTATACCTGACTTTTGCGGAATAGTTATTGCAAACGCTTACAAGTGATTCTTTTAGGAATCGTCATGAAATAATTTTTTATATCTGTCAATGATTGAAAGTTACCACAGGTGGAACCTAAGTTATTGATTTTGTTTAGAAATTTATTGATAAAGGATAATTATGTCACCAAACCAGGGTACAATAATTACGGAAGAAATTGAGAATTATAAAGGAACCGGAGTAGAGCTTGAAACGTTTGATGATGATGATGAAGAAAGCATTTCTTCCCCCTGGGATCCAAAACGGATTCGTGTTGACGCTAAAGTTTTTTCAGTACGCAATATGATTGATATGATTAATGATGGAGATTTGCAACTGGCACCTGATTTCCAGCGTCGTCAAGTTTGGACTCAGAAACAAAAATCCAGATTAATTGAGTCATTATTGCTACATATTCCATTGCCCGCTTTCTACTTTTCCGCTGATGATGATGGCAAAATGCTAGTTGTTGATGGATTACAGAGGCTATCAGCTATCTATGATTATGTGAAAAGTAGTAAAAATGGTTATAAGTTAGATAGACTTGAATATCTTCAGAAAGAAGTTGGTAAAAAGTATTTTAAGGAGATTGAAGGTACACGGTGGGCAAGACGCATTTATAACACGCAAATTTTGGCGAATGTTGTTGATCCACAAACCCCAAGTAAAGTGAAATTTGATATTTTCAAGAGAATCAATACTGGCGGTAGCCCGTTAAATGCTCAAGAAATTCGTCATTGTATGAGCAAAAAACGTTCACGGAATTTTTTGAAGCAACTGGCGGCGAGTGAAGAATTCAATAACGCCACGAATAATAATTTACGTGAACATGTTAGAATGGTTGACCGGGAAGTTATCTTACGTTTTTGTGCGTTTCGTATTATTGAAAGTATAGAAAATGATTATGCACCGACAAAAACCATGAATAGCTTTCTCACGGAAATATCGCGGATAATTGATACTGAATTGTCAGACGAAACGTTAAAGCAATTAGCGATTGAGTTTAAACGTGCTATGTTAAATGCACAAAAGTTGTTTGGGAGCCATGCTTTTAGAAAATGGTTGCCGAATAGTTATAAATCTTATCCGATCAACCGTGCTTTGTTTGAAACTTGGGGGAATGCTTTGGCAGATTATGAATGGCAAACACTGAAACCCTATAGAGCTGCGATTATTAAAGCGGCTAGGGAGATGATGCTTAATGATAATGAATTTTTGTCTGCTATCAGTACCTCGACTAGCACTGCTAGTAAAGTTGTGCTTCGCTTTTCTAAGGTGAAACAAGTTTTAAAGGATGTGGGTTTATAAGTAGGCAGATATATAAAATCTTTGTATAGGTATTGAGCAGCAAAGAGTTCATTAACTGTGTAACCTTAATTTGATGTAAATTTTTAGGTGGGTTGTTGCCCACCTGATTCTGATTTCAAAAAATAACTATGGCTATTTATTTTTATTCAAATTCAAATAAATTTTTTGAATTTTCAAATTTTTCCCAATATGGTTTTAACCTCAAAAATAAATTTTGGGCAACTGTAGAACATTATTTTCAAGCTCAAAAATTTTCGGGGTTGCCACAAGAAGAAGTTATTCGTACAGCCGCAACGCCTAAACAAGCCAAAGAATTAGGTCGTACTCGCTCTTTACCTTTACGCGCCGATTGGGAAATTGTCAAAGACGATATTATGAGAGAGGCTGTTTTGGCAAAGTTCCGTGCTCATGAGGATCTTAAAGAATTGCTACTAAGTACAGGGCATGACAAATTAATTGAAAACGCTCCCAAGGATTATTATTGGGGTTGCGGTCAAAATGGTAATGGTAAAAATAAGTTGGGGAAAATTTTAATGGATACACGGGATATCCTGATGTAGAATAAGGGCGAACCTTTGTTATCGCCCAATGCCATAAGGGTAAAGAAATCCGATTTTTAAAAAAATCGGATTTCTAAGCTCAAATGGGAACGAGAAAAATTTAAACATCAAATTTAAACAGCATGATTTAAATCAAGCAATTCAGTGTCGCAACCTTGACGCTTCATTTTTTCTGCATTATTGCGATGCTTTTCAAGCTGGTCAAGATAATTTTGATCAATATCGCGAGTGACGTAGTGACCGGTAAAGCAGGAAGTATCGAATTGTTTAATGTTTTTATTGCGGGTACAAGCAATTAAATCTTCTAAATCCTGATAAATTAGCCAGTCGGCACCAATGAGTTGAGCAATTTCTTCAGTGGTACGATTATGGGCAAGTAATTCTTGAACGGATGGCATGTCTATGCCATAGACATTCGGATAACGAACGGGGGGAGCGGCTGAAGCAAAATATACTTTCTTAGCACCTGCATCACGTGCCATTTGGATAATTTGTTGGCAAGTTGTACCACGCACGATGGAGTCATCTACTAGCAAGACATTTTTATTTTTAAATTCCAAGTTAATGGCGTTGAGCTTTTGGCGCACCGATTTTTGACGCAAACTTTGCCCTTGCATAATGAAAGTGCGTGGAATATAGCGATTTTTGACAAACCCTTCGCGGTATTTGCGGTTGAGGATATAAGCCAATTGCACTGCAGCAGTGCGACTGGTATCAGGAACAGGAATAACAACATCAATATCATGCTTAGGATAAAGACGTAGAATTTTTTTCGCCAGGGTTTTACCCATGCGTAGGCGAGCTTTGTATACTGATATTCCATCCATGATGGAATCGGGGCGTGCCATATAAACTATTTCAAAAATACAAGGCGAGTGAATAGGGCTATCAGCGCATTGATGGGTATACAATTGTCCATCAACAGTGATAAAAATGGCTTCACCGGGGGCAATATCACGGACTAACTCAAATCCGAGGACATCAATTGCGACACTTTCCGAGGCAATGATATATTCCATCCCAGCTTCAGTTTGGCGTTTACCAAACACAATGGGACGAATACCATAAGGGTCTCGAAAAGCAAGAATACCTAAGCCGGTAATCATTGCTATTACCGCATATCCTCCCCGACATTGTTTATGGATACCCCGCACTGCTTTAAATATATCGTTTTGATTTATCTGTAATTTTTTTAATTTATGTAATTCGTGGGCAAAAACATTGAGTAAAACTTCAGAATCAGAATCAGTATTGATATGGCGTAAACCCTCTCGAAATAAATCATTTTTCAGAGCTTCGACATTAGTCAAATTGCCATTATGCGCTAAAGCAATACCATAAGGTGAATTGACATAAAACGGTTGTGCTTCAGCACTTGATTCACAGCCGGCTGTTGGATAACGCACATGACCAATACCCATCTTGCCGCGCAAATTCAGCATGTGGCGAGTGTGAAATACATCTCGCACTAGCCCATTATTTTTACGCAGATACAAACGATTATTCTTGTATGTGACAATCCCGGCGGCATCTTGCCCCCGATGTTGTAACATCGTCAACCCATCATATAAAGCTTGATTGACTTTTGATTGTCCAACAATCCCAATGATTCCACACATAAAGTAGCTCCACTAACGGCTCTAATGCTAAAAAAATGATTTCCATTTAGACGGCGGTTCAAAATTGAATTGGGTTGCAATATCAAGTGGCCAATAACTACGCAATTCCAAAACAATGGGTTGAAAATAGTGAATAACCACCGATTGTTGCCATATCGCTTTAGTTGGTAGGTGAGTCAGTCCCGCCAATAAGATGATAAGGGTAATGATAATACTACCCCGCGCCATACCAAATACCATCCCTAAAAAACGATCTGGTATAGAGAGTTGAGTTTTCCCAATAGAGTTAAGGATCAAATAACCGATCCATTCAAGAAGAATAAAACTAATAAAAAACAAGCTTGTTAATGCTAATCCTAAACGCAAATCAGCATAAGGAATGAATGTTGTCAATAAACCGGCTAATTCATCTAAAAAAATAAATGCGATTATAAATGAAATAAACCAACTCAAAAACGAAAAAAGTTCTTTAACGAATCCGTAAAAGAAACTGATAACAGTCGATAGCAAAATAAGCGCAATAAGACTCAAATCCACCCAGTTCATAATGATAACTCCGATTCAGTCATTTTGACGGATTATAACAGAAAAATGCAAAATATCGCGGTTAAGTCTAACATAGTTTTGCCGATTATTTTTCACACTTTGTCTGAATCAGAATTTGCTGAATTTTAGAATTCACAAAATAAGTAACGAAAATTAAATAATACTCGAAAACTAAACCTGCCAGGTTTTTTAAACCTGGCAGGTTTGGCTTGAAAGTTTTGCAAGTTAAAAGGCTATCAATTTACGTTAGGATAACAAAAAATGAAATACACATCTTCACGCCGCGACTTCATCAAGTTAAACATTGCAGCAATCGCATTGCTCACTGGCTGCCAGGCTTCTTTGCCAAAAGAAACAAAATTACCAATAGAAACAATACAGAGTGTGAGCAATGTTAGTCTAGAAGTCAAAATTGGGCAAATGCTACTAGTCGGATTTCGGGGCATCACCTTGAAAGATCAAGCACCTATTGTGCAGGATATACAGGATCGTCATATAGGCGGTGTTTTGCTTTATGATTATGACATTGCCCAAAAACAGCCAATACGTAATATTCAATCGCCCCTGCAAGTTAAGGCATTGACTAAGGCTTTACAAGCTTATGCCAAAATTCCCTTACTGGTTGGTATTGATTATGAGGGGGGGAAAATTAACCGCTTATCTGAAAAGTATGGTTTTCCTGCCACCGTATCACATCAATATTTAGGGGAACAAGACGATTTAGCGTTTACCTATCAACAAGCTACCAAAATGGCTCAAACCTTGTCGGGATTAGGTGTTAACCTCAACTTTGCCCCGGTGGTGGATGTCAACACGAATCCTAATAACCCGATTATTGCGAAAAAAGAACGTAGTTTTTCTACCGATCCTAATATCGTCGCAAAACACGCTATTGAATTTATCAAAGCTCACCGTCAGCAAAAAGTGCTTTGTACCCCTAAACATTTTCCTGGACATGGCAGTTCAACCAGTGATTCACACATTGGCGTTGCCGATGTCACTAATACTTGGTCGCCGATTGAATTAGAGCCTTATGTCAAAATGATTCAAGCCGGGGAAGTCGATGCGATTATGACAGCGCATGTGTTTAATAGGAAAATAGATCCCCATTATCCGGCTACTCTTTCCAAACACACGATGACGAGACTACTGCGTAAAGAGTTGAATTTCAACGGAGTCGTTTTTTCTGACGACATGCAAATGAGGGCGATTGCTAATCATTATGGATTAGAAACTGCTGTTGCTTTAGCGATTGAAGCCGGGGTTGATGTTATTGTGATTGGTAATAATACAGGCGTTTTTGAGCCAGACATTGCAAAGCGCGTCATTGCGATTATTAAAGGTTTGGTTCAAAATGGTACGATTAGCGACAAGCGCATTGATGAATCCTATCAAAGAATTCGTCGGCTCAAACAACAGCTTTAGTTTTTAGATGGCGACCGTTTTTAGGTATATAGCGAAATGAATGGAAAAATAAGAATCATTGGGGGACAATGGCGGGGGCGTATGTTGTTAGTGCAGGATAAACCAGGGCTGCGTCCAACATCAAATCGGGTACGTGAAACCTTATTTAATTGGTTAACCATGCAGCTACCTGGGAGCCGTTGTTTAGATTTATTTGCCGGTACAGGTGCTTTAGGCATCGAAGCCGCTTCACGCGGTGCCAAACAAATTTATTTAGTTGAAAAAGAACGCGATATGGTACAAAATTTAAGGCAACAGGTCGCCAAATTGGCGACTGATAACCTAAATGTTATAAATACCGATGCCCTAAGCTTTCTTAAAGGGACCGCTTCTACTTTTGATATTGTTTTTTTGGATCCGCCCTTTGGGAGTGATTTACTCACGCCATGTTGTACCTTATTAGAACAATCTGGCTGGCTTAATCCCAATGCCCATATTTATTTAGAATCAGAACGCTGTTTTGGAAAACCAAGTTTACCGGCAACTTGGCAAATTATTCGTCGCAAAACAGCGGGACAAGTGGAGGTTTTTTTAGCTAAAAACCTGCCAGGTCTTTAAGACCTGGCAGGTTTGCGCCTGGATTATCGGTCAAGCACTAATTAGCAACCATCTTATTTAAATTACCCATCACCTTATTGAATTGGGCAATATCTACCGTATTAGTCGCTTGATTAGTCGCTTGAGAAGGTAGTTGATTCGCTTCAACCATCTTTTTCACCTCCTCAATCGTTTGATAAGTATGATTGGCTAATTGTTTGACTTCATCAGTGATTTGTTTACTTTCATTAATCACTTCATGTTCCTTGCTAACAATTTCTACTTCATGCCGTTGATTAGCATTTTTATTTGGAAAAGTGCCGTGTAGGGCGGCGGCTAATAATTGGGATTGTTCTGTTATCAGCGTTTTGCTAATTTCTTGAACCATCTTTATGCACTCATCTGTCCGTAACGTACCTTGCTCCGACATTTGAGGCATGACAGGTATTTCTTTAGTCACCCCCTTCACTTTATGCCTTGCCACAGGGGCAATTTGTGGTTTGACGACTGAGGATGAAGCCGGTGTTATAGAAGGCGGAGTCTGCTGTGACTTTGCTATGGACTGTATTCTTGAAAAACGTTGAGCTAGAACTTGACGGAACAGTAAGCTAATCAATAGAAAAACAACAACGGAAATAACGGCTATCCAAATTAAAAAAGTAATTTGTTGCTCAATACGTGCTTTTTTATCAGCAATTATTTGATCTAAACTATCTATATAGTCACCCGTTCCCACAATCCAACCTAAAGGTTGGTGTAACTTGACATAAGACAATTTTTTAGCCTCGTCAGTCAACCCACTCGTATTTGATTTGGGCCACATATATTTTTTGGTAAAGCCACTTCCATTTTTTGCTTCGCAAATTTCAATAGCAGACTTGATCAAATCCTTAACTTTGCCATTCTCCAAAATCTGATCCTCAAGCTGGGACATGTTAGGTTCAACTATCATCTTGAGATCAGGTTTGGTGCTATTGCTTATCCAAAAATATCCCATTCCATTGTTATATCTCATTTGCCTAATGTCATTTTTGATTTTTTCCATGGCATCAATACCGGCATCATCAACATAAGTAGCGGTACCCATAATCCAATTCCATTCTCGGAATAACTTGACATAAGCCAGTTTAAGGGCCTCATGATTTGTACCTGTCGTGGATTTTTTTGGCCAAAGATAATCAACAAAACCTTTGCCATGTGCTTGGCAAATTTCTACGGCGGCGACAAAAAGATTTTGCCCCTTACCCAGGGCAGTATTATATTTGGAGTATTCTATTATCTGACCGTCAAGTGATGGTTCAGTAGGATGCATGATCATTTTGGGAAAAGGGGAATTGGTATCGGTAATCCAAATATATCCTTCGCCATTGTCATATCGGAAATTTGATATTTCTGCTGCTGCTTGAGCTTTAGCTTCAAGTTCGGTTATCTTTCCCTGTTTGACAGCTTCAGCCTTCGACTTGAGGACCGTTTCAGCCATGTCAATAACGTTCGTCAAACGACGAGCATAGTATTTTTCTAAATAAGCCTTATCATGGGCATTTTTAAAGTGGTTATCCATCATTGCATAAGCAATATCAACATGGTCTTTGAGGGCGTTTTTGATTCTATCAAGTTCCATAGTCTGATATTCTTCAATATCAGCATTTCCAGTTTCAATAAGATAAAAAATAGTGAATGTGAGAACGATGCTCAATGCCACAACGAAATAAAATGTGACGGCTAAAGCCGCTTTGATGTGAGTGTGCATAGTTTAATTATCAGTTGTCAGTAAATTATTTATGAACAAGTCTATACTTTTTCAGGAAAATAAAAGTTATCAGACCTGCCAGGTTTTCAAAACCTGGCAGGTCTTAAAGCAAAAATATTTATCTGAACATCTATATCAGTGAACTTTCTTCCATTAACCATTAACCAAGATAGTTATTCCCAAAAGGCTTACCAAAATTAACGGCAAAAATAGCAGTTTTGCGACTAAGCCATCACGATATTGGATAAAATAGAACGGTTTGTTGCTATGAAAAATAAAATAAATAGCAGCAACAAGCAAAATAGCAATATACATCACTAAATAATAATATTCAATAAAAAATAAGCCAGATACCTGTATTTCTTTTCTCAACCCAATATGTGCCAGGATAACGCCAATAAATAAAGCCACTAAAGGAGCAACGATGTTAGCAAATTCACCCACGCGCCCTAAAAGTAGTAGAATAGCAAATAGCATACTCGCTACCATAATAAGAGGTAACAAACTAGTCAGAAAAGGTTTTAGTAAGTCCCTTTGCATAAAAGCCGTAAAGTAAAAATGGGACATATCATTTTTGGCTAAAAGCGTTTGATAATGAAAAAAGCTACTTTTCATAAGCCAATCAGCTACGACTACATGGTGTTTAATGCCAGGAAGTGTGCTGGGGTTTGTCGATTTATAAGCTTCTATATCCGGTATTAAGTACACATTTTTTTCAATTTCTGGGTGATGTATTAATAAACTAATTTTTCTAGCATCTAATGGGTAATTTGAATAGTCAAACTGTAGGCGCATAGCTCCTTCAAAAAACCATCCAATCACTTCCGTTTGATCTACCCTATCACGATAAGCATCAGTTATTTTCATCGGAAAACCTGCTTCTGGCAAGATAAAACCGCGCGCGATTCCCTTATGAATTTCATCATGGTACTTTTGCCAAATATGACCGCTTAAAATCACATGATTGTCATCAGAGAATTTAATGGATTCAATAGAAACCCCAGTCGGAATATAGTTTGGTGACGCTTGAGATACGTTTTGCTGGCGATTAGCAAATAAAAATTGCTGTAAACCTGCTTGATCGACAATAATTGTACCTTTATCTCCTTTTGGAAGCGAAACACTTTGCACGAGAAACCACCAAACTAACCCTAAACTAATTAATAATAGCATAGAAGCAGAATACATCACTACCCACAAACTATTTCCCTCATCAGCACGCAGTAGGAGTGCCAATAAACACACTATAAATACAATGAACCCAAAACCTATTTTTATTTGCTGATAGGGTAACGCTATCGTTTGAGTGAGCATTTCATTTTTAAGGACAAGCGTACCGATTAGCCAGCCGGTGCTTGGAATCGGTTGATAAAATAGCCAAGCAGATTGTCCAGTCTTATTATTCTTATAATCTATCATGCCGCTTTCTTTATTAAAAGCTCGCTCACCTAGCTTTTTAAGCAATATATCGTTCTGAAGTTCAGCAATCGCGAAAATCGTTTTATGTTCTTTGACATATTTATCAATTGGGTGGCTAATAAAAAACCCTTGTTTTGAAAGAATAAAACTATAACCGGTCTGACCAAACCTAAGTGTCTTTATTAAAGATTGAATCTCATCCAAGGTATATTCTATAAAAACAACACAGGTTGGCATTTTACGAGTATCAGAACAAGGTACAGTGAAATGTTGGAGCGATTCCGGTTTTTCGCTGGGTAATGAGCCCTGTCTATTAATATAGTAGGGCGATTGCCGCCGCTGTTGAAGATTATTAATATAAGGAACATACGCCACGCCAATTCCAAATAGATGAGGCGTGATTTCCATGTATTTTTCTAATTGAACAATAATCTGAGTTCGAGACAATTTGCCACTACCGAGATCATTTGCCAGGGCGTTGGCAATGGACAACACTTGACTCAACATGGTATCTATTTGCTCTACTGCATTTCGTGTCACTTGTTTTATCCTAATTTGAGTCGCTTGCTCAATTTGGTTTTTTTCATGAGTATTATGATATAGCATAAAAAAAACCAGCAAGAGGCTCAGCCCCGAAAAGAATAAAAGTATTTTAAAAGCCCTTTTCTTCATAATATCAAAAAAACTATCTTGATGTCTTAATAATAAACTCAATTTTAGTTTAAACCTTGACGCAATGGAACAAAACTAACATCATCCAGTTGATATTGCTCATAATGGATACGGTTACGAATAATTTTCATTAATACTTGTTGATTTGGTGGGCCCACTGGAATGATTAAACATCCCCCAATAGCTAATTGCTCTAATAAAGCATGAGGTATCTTGACCGGTGCTGCTGTAACCATGATACCTTGATAAGGTGCATCTTTCGCCCATCCCCACTGACCATCACTATAATGCAACTGCGCATTATCTATTCCTAAATAATTCAAGCGTTTATGAGCTTTTTCAGATAAGCTTTTAATCCGCTCTACACTATATACTTTACCTACTAATTGAGCCAATATCGCCGTTTGATAACCACAACCTGTACCCACTTCTAACACACTATCAATCGTTCCTTGACTTAATAAAGCTTCTGTCATACGAGCGACAATATAAGGTTGGGATAGGGTTTGACCCTGTCCAATTGGTAAAGCGTGATTAGTATAGGCATGATCAGATAAAGCACTATCAACAAAAAGATGCCGAGGCGTTATACGCATAACCTCCAAAACATTTTGGCTTTTAATGCCTTGGGTGTGCAAGCGTTGAATTAAACGCTCACGGGAATATCTTGATTTTTTATCAATACCATGATTTAAAAAATAAGGTTTATGCATAGTATCCAAATTTGAATTAATAATTAATTTATACTACATTATTTTGTAGGGCGTATAGGAAGCGAAAAAATATTAAATGGCACTTTATAAACATGACATTCTGTTTTTCCATTTCCTGCATTTTTCATGATTGTTTCCAGTGAAATAATTGCGTTTGTGAGTGTTTGATATAGCCCAGTTGATGTATCTCCTACGTCAAACACAATATCAACTAAGCTTTTTTCCGCTAATGGACTGGAAAGGGATAACTCGAAACCAAAAAACCACTCATTAAACAACTGCTTTAAAGGCTTTTCTTCTTCATAAGGTAAGCCAAGTGTCGCCATTCTTTCTTTAAGTGTTTGAGAAACATTTTGTGGATTTTCAGCAAGACACGTTAACAATTTCAAAACGGTCAACATCACTTGTGCATGATTATCTAAAAGATTATTAGTCATTTCAAATGCCGCATCGCTTTCTTTCACAACAAATCTTATCGTTGCTTCTTCCCCTAAATCGCGTCCTTGAGTACGTAATGAACGAATAATACGTGTTCTGAGTTTATCATTAATACGACTAGAAATGTTGAGATCATTAAAAATAATGCGATTACGCTTAGATGATTCACGGTAAATCCCACCCGTTTCCCCAATTAAAGCATCAAAAAAATATCGACTTGCGCTATCCGTCTTGGTTGAAAAAATATCTATAGGTACGCCTAACTTGTTAATTTCATCAATCAATTCATCAATACCATGATAGGCACTCCATTTATCTTTAATAAAAATCAGATAATCTACCTTTTCTGTTAGATTGGTTGAGAGATATTGGGATAGATTTAAAAAAACATCTGTTCTTTTTAGTTTAGCAACCATTTCGCTATCTTTTTTAGCCAAATCATTTAACTTTTTAAAAGAGTCAAATACGCCTCCTTTTTTGATAGTCGCATCATTGTTAATAGAAATCCAAGTTATTTTTCGACGCAAAAAACGATCAATAGGATTACTTCCCCAATTTCCTTTCCAATGATTAAAATCAGTAAGGCTTAAAGCATGTTGATTGGCGATGATAATAATATTCACATCTACTTTATCACTGCTTTCAGCTTTGACATTGAAAAATATGGGTTCCAGTTTAATCTCCAAAAATCCACCACTGATTTGATCAACTATTGCAGATTTCCCCTGACTCTCAATGGACAAAGTTGCCACACCATTCGGTACAGCACCTAGCAATTCATCAGGCTTATATAATTGAACTTTCTTCTTACAATCTTTAACTGTTGCCATCAATGTTTTTTCTAATTGGATTTTATTTATCTGAACCAACTTAAAAACACCTTGAGTTCTATCACATATAGCATGTGTTAGCTTACAATTATAACCCGACACAGCACAATTAAATTTCCCCATTTTTGTTCTATCAAATAAAGAAGTTCTGCCAGCATAACTTCCCCAATACCATCCTGTGTGCGGGGCATTCCACAGAACCTTATTAGCGGTGCGACATGATGACTTATCAGAAATTTTCTGTTTTCCATTTTCAACAAGTGTTGCCTGTTTGACCGCAACAAATGGAGTAATGTCATCCTCAACACCATTACAAGCACTTAGTGATGCTATTAGGAGACAAAACGATAAAATTGAACAAGTTCTCTTGTTTGCAATATTCATTGTTTAAAAACCTTTTCATGATAAAGAAATACCATTTTGAACCTATTTTTTATTAAACCTCCTCAACCACCATTGCCTTATCACCGACAAATACAATTACCCAACTTTTCAAATTCTCCAATTGCGACTGACAAACTCGGAAAAATGGTCAAAATTAAACGCCATAATTTCATTGGCGAAGTGAAAGCGATGAACGCCACTAACCACATTCCTTAAAAACTCTTCAAAAGTACTCTCTCTAGTCGTCGTATCAATTCGACTGCCAAATAACTGAGCAAATTACTAATGCCGTAAGGTAATTTTATTGACATAATTCGTTATGATTATTACATTTTTTGGGTATTAAAAAAATACCCTTTTTTGAAAAAAGGGTATTTCTGTCATCAGATGCTAATCAATGTTCAAAACCCTTTATCGGATCTAATCTACCCGCTTTGTAAGCAGGAATAATGGCGGCTAAAATCGCTAAAATAACACCTCCTAGCATTATCCACCAAAAGAAAGGTGTCGTTGGGGCAAATATCCTGGCAAAATCCGTATTTCCATAATAGGTAGCAGCCCATTCTGCCAAACCAGATACGACTAAAGTTCCCAATAGAAAACCTAATAGGGTGCCAATAATCGTTGCCATGATGGTATTCCAGAGGTAAATGGCGGTGACATCACCATCTCTCATACCTAATAACTTAAAGAGAATGATTTCTTTTTGCCTAATCTTGATGCTAGTCAAGATATTATTGATAATAATCAATCCGCCTATCATTGCTGCTAAACCCACTAATCCCATTAGCACATATTGTGCGAGATGACGGGTATCTATTAGCCATTGGTAATTGAATATTTCTGCATAAGGCTCATAGCCCATACTTGTTAACTCGGTATATGCAGGAATCACATCGTCAATTGTCTTCAAATAGATATGAGCACTTTCAGCCCAGGGGTATTCGATCAATTTATGGAGAGTGTTCTCATCAGCCATCCAAGTTTTCTTATTACTGAACATCGGTATTTTAAATTGCCTTTGCTCGTCTAAACGCCATCGTTCAAATACCAATTGGGTGTGCATGGGAAAATAAAAATTGCGTTCAGACTCAGCTTGGGCAACAATACCAATAAGCTTCATTTTAAATTTAAAAACTTCCATGGGAACATCGTCACCCAGAAAGCTTTCAACTTTCATGTGAGGATCCCGAGTTCTGGCTATTGAGAACCGTAAATACTTCCCAATAAGGGAAGAACGAAATTCATCAGTCACTTTGTCGTCAGGGACATCAAACAGCCTTTTTATACTTCTTTCGGACATAATCACTTCTAATGTATGATCTGCAAGCATTTTGCCACCAGCAGTAAAAACCAGTTGTTGGTACTCTGGGTCATTATTTTCCAATCCAAATAGGGTTTCATACCTGTCCCTTCCGCGTTTATCTTTGATGCGATAAATGCCCTCCCTTCTAGGAACCACTTCTAAAACGCCCTTTATGCCTTGGATATCTGCCATATCGGGAAAGCGTTCAGATTGGGTGAGATATTTTGTCGTGATACGAATTCTGGTGAGTTTGGAACCCTCCCTGATCTTATCATCAATCAAGACATTTGTGCCAGCATGTAAAGAAAGAAAAACCGTTGCTTGAAAACTACCTAAAATAAGGGCACCCACTATCAGTAATGTAAAGATAATGTTCCGAAATAAATCCTTTGTGGCAATACCAAACTGTAAACTCAGAGGAGTTTTTGGTTTTAAACCTCCCCATAGTTTAGTTTTGGTAGGTATTTTTACTTGTTTTATGTTATGAGTCAAGTTATCAACATCAATAACACACGTTTCTTCAGGCATTGTAGAGTTTGGTTGCCGTATGAGACAACCCTCTTTTAACTCATAAACCACATCAGCATTTTCAAATATGCTGTCGTGAGAAACAACAATAATGGTATGCCCTGCTTGACACAGTTTCTTAAAAAGTTGAAGAATCTGCTCTTTTCGCGCCGGTTCAAGATTGGCTGTCGGTTCATCTGCCAATATGAACTGGGGGGCGTTCGCTAGGGCGCGTAGAATACTTGCACGCTGTCGTTGTCCACCACTTAGCCATCTCTTCCTTTTTAATAATTTACCAGGCTCTTCTTTTTCAGTATAAACTTCGTTGGTTAATTCCTTGAGAAGATGATACTTCTCTTTTGAAGAGCGGTGAATAGCCAGTGGTAACTCTATATTAGCCTCTACGGTTAAGTATTCAAGTAAACGGTCCTCTTGAAAGATAAAACCAATGTGATTCGCACGTATCTCTTCTTGAACACACCCTGGCAATGAAGTTTTATGCTCTTGGATGATATGTCCTGATAAAATATAATTCCCGTCATAATTTTTGTCAGTCAGACCGAGAATGCGTAGAAGAGTCGTTTTACCAGAACCGCTCTCCCCCTTGATAACGACAAATTGCCCTTGGCGAACTGAAAGATTAATCTTGTTAAGTACTTTAACTTTTTGACCATTTTCAAGACAAGAATAGCATTTTTCAATCCCTTCCAATTGTATAATTGGAGGTGATGTTTTATTCATATGTAGTACTCCACGTTATAAAAAAATACCCTTTTTTGAAGAAATCGGATTTCTGCCTTATGTACTGCTATTTTCCACGAAAAATTTTAGTATTCCCACGATCTTGCTACCATCATCGAAATTGTAAAAAGAACTATCAATGGTCACAATGTTATCCTGGAGTGATAAGAATTGCCAGAGTACCCCGTCAGTCACGACACCATAGATAGGAGAAATCGGATTCTCTTTGTGTTCGTTGAATATTCTCGCCGCTTCCATTTCAGCAATACACTGAGGCAATCCACTGCCTAAATCAGATTTTTTCGCTTCAACGAGGACCACAACCGGTGAGGTGATATAAATTTGGTTATCACCCTTACTGATGAGCCCGTCAGGATTTCCAGTAAGACCCTTGTTCCTATCTACATTAAACGTGTTTTCCAAAAAAAAGCTGATTGTCACATGTTGGTTTAACTCCATAAGTACATTATCGACAATCAACGCTTGTCGTGAACTTTCGGTATTGATTTGAATGGCTTTCGTATAAGCCATTTTCATGGTATCGATAAACCAGTGTGTCAATTGAACCGGCTCAATATGACGATAGAGTTCATTATCACCTTGGATGACAATTCCTAATTTCTGATTCACTTGATCGAACGTTTTAAAATCACTATACGCCATGATGTCACCTCTGTTAGCCAAATTTACTTATGAGTATAGCGGAAACCTCGAAAACTAAACCAGACCTGGCAGGAAGAAAACCTGCCAGGTCAAAATCAAGTTTGGACGCTGCTCTTGACCTGCCAGGTTTTGTTTTAACCTGGCAGGTCTGGTTTTGACTTTGATTTGACGAAGTTATTTCATGCACGATCCTAATTTGAATTTTCCCAACTTTCTAAATCTGCCGTCAACACCCCTTGTTCATGCAACCACTCTTCAACCGAAGTCTTAAAGCCCTTTGCACTCAAATAAACAGGGCAAATAAACTGAATAGACTTATCCAGTTCAGCAAGTTGTTGTTTTACGCCCTCAATTTTAGTGACGAAGCCTTGCGCTTCAATTAAAGTTGGGCTTTGTTTTTCATCACGATTCTTGATTTCAAATAGTAATGCCCAGCAACTTTTCTGATCTGAACCCTGGGCAAAAACATCCAATTCCATCACAGTTGTCTGAGGTAACGATAATGAATAATTCATCCAAACCCTTTGAAATGGACTGGTGCTGCAAGCGATCAGTATTGGTTCCATTGCTTTCAAATACTTTTGATTAGAAATAGGGCGAAATCTGTTGCGAAAATCCGCGATAGGTTTCCCATTTTGACGGTATTTGTTTAATTCCCGATAGATAATCAACTCCAATAGGCGACCCTTCAATTCATTCAAGGTACCTTGCAGTGATTTTTTATCTTTCTTCAAAGCGGCTACTTTGTCATGTAATTCTTTTGAAATATCCGGCTTGACTTGCTCAATTTCTTCTAAATAAAGTTCACGAAAAATCAAATCTAAAATATCATCAGCAATTCCACTATAACGGAAATTACTAACTCCTTTGGTAATTAGATCGCCATATTCAAGGACACGCAGTTTTGCTTCTAATTCACCATTTGATAGTTTTCCACCGAGATGATCACTGATTTCAATTCGGGTACATTCTTTATGGCGTTCTTTAGACAAAAAAAGCAAAATTTGTTTAGCATATCGATCATTAACCTCTTCTACCGTCGATAAAATATACTCGGACCAAGTACCAAATAATTCCCCTTCTCGATTTTTAATTTCATAATCTAGTGTTCTGATCACCCCTTCTACCGAACTAAAATCCGCTTGTTCCCAGTCACTACGAAGCAAACTCGCGATATAAAAGGGATCACTTTGCGTTAATTGATTAATGGTAATTGCAACTTCATCACTAAGATCAAGTTGATAAAAATCGGCGTAGCGATACACAGCTTCAAGCCCTTCAGCCGGCGTTAATTTGGAAGAAATTTCCGTGCGTTTCAATCGCCCACCCACAAACATTTCTCGCATCATTTGAACCATCCAGCCTATATAACTACCGGAAACCAACATAGGCGCAATTTTTGATTCCACTAAGCCATGATAAGCACCGGGCAAATTACTACCTTCAACCTTATGGGCCCTATCCCAAAAAATATATTTTGTCATATACTGGATTTCATCAATCATAACTAAGACAAAAGCGTTGTGAGTGCCAGCGAAATTCCCAGGCGCACTAAAAGCCCAATTCATAGATTGAGCAATTTTTTCATCCGCCAAATATTTTTGGAAGATATTAATATCTTCTAAAATCAGTTTATCACCCATTTTAGTTGCCAGAAGATAAAGTTGCTCAAACGTCCAAGGGCTATTATTTGGAGCTAACGGTGTTCGAGTTTGAAACGATAAATATTGACTGACAAAGGTACGATAATAAGCATCAACAAAGTCTAACAACCATTGATCATGATCCTGCATTTCAAAATAAAATGGAATCACTGCGCCATTTTGATCCCATAAAATATTAAACAGTCGCTGCATCATGGCGGATTTACCACTTTTACGCCTGCCCAACAGGGCACGAGATTTCGCCATTTCTCTAGGTATCATATTCACCCAATTGAGCAGCAATTCCATTTTTTGCTTGCGACCACAAAATAATAAGGGATCTCCGATTCGTTCTTTAAGGATGTATTTCATATTTTTACAAAACCCTTTTTTGAAAAAATAGAAATCTGATTTTTTGGAAAAATCGGATTTCTGCCTTTATGTTATTTAGGATAAAAACTTTCTTGCATAATTTGTTCGATCTGATAAGGGCATTCTTTTGGAAAAGTCTTTTGTGGCAAGTTTGTTTCTTTTTCTGCTTTTAAAACTGCTTTACTATATGCTTTGCTTAATTTAACGGGTAATTGAGATTTCAAACTCGGGTTGTCTTCAAGCAAATCTTGAATTTCTCTACGTTGTTCTTTTATGGTTAATTCCCAACTACGTGAACGAATACCTGGTTGATATTGCCACTTGAGTAAATGCATTAATAATACCGCGAAGCGATTAATTAATTCTCTTCGTTCACTGGCTCCCATTTTTTCTAACTCCAATGCCACAAGTTGCATATCAACATCTGCATAATGCCCTATTCGCAAAGTATGGGCTGTTTCCATTGCCCAGCGATAAAAATCTGTTTCTTGCAAATTCATGTTATTTGAAGTGTGTAAAAAAATACCCTTTTTTGAAAAAAAGGGTATTTATGCCTACTTATGATATAGAAATCCGATTTTTTGAAAAAATAGGATTTCTGCCCTACGGAAGATAAGATAATTTCATCCACACCAATGGTCGTTTGTGAAAATCACTGGCAGCCGATTCCAAGAAATTACTCAACTTCTTACCTGCCCTGCCTATACGACTTTGTAACCTCGCCTTTTCTCTAGGAAGAAGTCCATTAAACAACTCGAAGGAAAAAGATAGGATATTGGAATTAAAATGAAGTCCCATTCGTTTTTCAATGAGTTCTTGAATTTCAGCGTTTTTGGAAATTTTTTCACCAATCATCGCTTCTAAATTTTTTCGCGCCGCCCGTTTTATGGTTGTGCTATCAATACTCATGTCTGACAAAATGTTAAACAATCTAATCAGTTGTTCCAAAGTTCGTTTACCAATCAGAACTTGTTCTTGATATAGAGCATTTTGTTCAAACATCCAGCCTTCTTGTATGACCAAACCGCCATCAATCACCTCGAATTTTTCAGCGGCTTCCCTCAAGCGAATTAAGGTATCGGCATCTACAACCTTTAGTGGTAGCACGGACCAATCTTTGCTTGGAATGGCATAACTTGAAACTTCCCTTCCTTTCTTACCATAATCCACGACAGTCTCTTTCATCATGGAATCAATCGAACTGACAAATTGACGTTTAGGATCAGTTTCGGCACGATAAAATTCACCATCCGTTGTTCTAGTCAGCACAGAAAGTATGTTTGTTAGGTTCCCAGTATCTTCTTCTCCAGCTTGTAGTCCATAAACAACGATATTCTTGTTATTCAATAGATTAGCCACTTCTCCAACCTTTAATCCCTGGGCAATTTTTGAAGAAAGCCCAATGGTTGTCGGTTTAGCCGCCGCATTTAAAACCACAATCGCCACTTTCTTTGCACCTGTTTGGATGGTGCCATCTCCCCAATCAAATTCGTTAGTTGTCGCTAAATAAGTGGCATCTAAAACGGGTTCTGGATCATCACCACCACCAGACATTTTATTTGCCGCGTTTTTCAGCATATCTGTGGCAACTTCCATTTTCATGGGTTGTTCTATCCAATAAGGCTGTGTATCGCCAATGTCCCGAAAGAAAATAAAACCGGCACGAATATTACCTTTGCTTCGATTTATCAGAAGACTATCCAGTAATCCTTCAATGATATTTGCCATATCAAGTGCATAAGGTTTCATTGAAGCAGTAGCATCAAAAATAATGCAAAAGGTGATTGAACTGATGACTTTCCGAATTTCTGTTGGTGTCAAGTCAGTTCTGATGTTAGTTCCTGGGATATAAGCAGGCACGAGAACATTGTAAATGGTTTTATCAATCTCAGCTGTCGTTTCTACCATTTTTTTACCTATCACCGGATATGGACGAAGAACACGGGTTAATGTTCTACTTCTTAATTTCTCTTCCCCAAAAACAGGCTGATACTTCACCTGATCACCCGTTCTAGCATACCCTGAAATGGTAGCCAGGTCCTTCCACACCTTAATAGTGGGTCTTTCATCCATAGCAAGAAGACTCGGGATAAATCGTAAACCTTCCCGCGTATTCCATTGCCGCGTATGCGCCTTCAGGACATATCCAACCTTTCCACTATCGTTTTGTTGATCAGATATTTTGTAATACAAATGATCTTCTGCCATAACAAAATAGGGCTTTAACATGCCCATCTTATAAAAAACAGCTTTTCCTACACCTCTTTTGGAGGTTGCTGAAATATTGTCGAATGCCGCCACGACTTTCATAATGATACCCGTACCTGGCACTTTAACAAATGTTCTAGCTTGGCATAGCGATGAATAAACTGTCAAGGCTAGAATAATAGAAGAAAAAAAAGTGAGCTTTTTTGACATGAAGTTTCCTTTTAAGTATGTTAGAAATCCGATTTTTAAAAAATCGGATTTCTGCCCTTATGATAGAAATACCATTTTTTGAAAAAAGGGTATTTCTTTATCCAAACTTATTCATCAAGCACAAAGATGGGAGTGCATGAAGCAATATTTTTATTTGAAGGCACAGTAACTCTACCATTGGTTGCAGCCGAATAGTCTGCACACCAACCTTCCCAATGACTGAAAACAAAACCGTTGGCTGGTTCAGGTATTACCATAAGCTGGTTATTAGCGCTTGTGCTTATGTTAAAGTTGCCAGTGCTATTGTCATCATCATCTCTAATAATCACCTTAGCAACACTTGGTTCACCTAAGTCGGCATTGATGACATTTCCAAGGCTTACATGGAAGAACTCATTTGATTCATTATCAACATCATCAACAAGAGTGCATCTCACTCTTTTTGTGAGTCTTTCCGGTGTAAAGGTAACGGTTTTCCCACATTGGGTATAATCATCAGGGCTGATAGCACTACCATCAGTAGCAACAACATTGACTGAGACACCATCACACCTACCATCACACGTTACGTTGACGAAGGCTTCGCCGGTATCTTCATTGCTTGTGAACCTGGACATGGAGAATTGGACAACGTCAGGATTACTATCACCAAATTTGTTTTGGTTGTTAGCTTGACTGGCATTTTGAAAATTAGCCCTACTTACATTGTAAGCTGGACTAGCATTTTGAAAATGAATCCAACCCACATTTTCGGACCAAGCATAGCCGTCAAAAACACCCGTTCTTGTATTCATGGTGACTTGGCTATGGTTAGGATTAAAATTAATCCAACCTGCATTTTCACTCCAAGCGTAGCCAGAGAGGTTGCCATCGCCATCATGATTGACACCATAATTGCGACGGGAAGTATTAGCATAATACGGTGTACCACCACCGTTATCACCACCGAGTCTAATCCAGCCAATATTTTCAGCCCAGGCATAGCCTTCTAAATGGTCATCATAGACCATTATGCCACCATTAATGTCGTTGAAATTCATCCAACCACTGTTTTCGCTCCAAGCGTATTTTTCGGTGGTATCAATATTGCTGGCTGCGAAAGCATCCAGCGTGAGTAGGCTAGATAGCATGATGATGCTAAATAACTTAAAGTGTGTCATATTCATTATTTGCTCCCACGTACAGGCCAAACGTACCTTGTATTAGACTTGGTGGTGTTCATCACGATGCCATCTTCAAAAAGCACGTACCATGCGCGACTAGCGATATACGCATTCGTGGTAGATGACCAATAGCCATCCATCTGCACGTCCGAAAACGGATGTCCATTTTCTAAAGCAGGACCAGCCTGTGAAAAATCAATGAGGCTTTGAAGTTCTTTGACGTTGGGTAAACGCCAATCACTATCATTATTCTGATTGTTACGATCATCACGACGACGATCATCACGACGATTATCACGACGATCATCACGACGATCAGTTACACCACAATTGTTGCCATTCATAGTGCCATTAGCATTGAGATTAGCCACATCATCAAGGGCATTTTCCCAATCTCTAACATTGTTCGCACAATTGGCATTTTTTAACCAAGTCAGTCCAGTCATATTGTCAGTGACGGTGCCATCATAATTATTGCTAAAACGGGGGTTTGGCCAAGTGACCCCTTTTTCTAAATCCCCATCATCATCGGTTTCATAGCGCTTCGTTTGACCGGTCTTCTGCACCCTTGCTTGGTCCATTACTTCATCAGCCTTCTGATAAAGCTCCGTCAAGGTATGACCGGTACCCGAGCTTGGACCCCGATCAGGTTCTGTGAAAGCACTACTTGGTGCATCAGCTTCTTCGCCTGTATCAAGGCGGTTGTAAATGTCATCAATCGTGTACATGGAACTATCAGCACGATTTGGATAATCAGGTGAATCAAGATCTCCAGCCAATAGTGGCAATGGTGAACTCAATAAAACCGGCACCAGGCTCAATTGAGCATAACATTTCATTTTCATCTTTATTGATTCCTTATTTAATTGTCTGATCGAATTGACAAAATTTAAGATTTTTAAAAATAAATTAATATAGTTACCCAAATAAATATTGCGACTTAAAAATCGGATTTCTTGTTGGACAAAATTTTTCTGACTAACTATAATTGTATTCTACCATTATAGATAACATTATTTCATCTTCAAAAAAATACTGATTTTGATTTTTAATAAAATCAATAACTTACAAATTTACGTCGGAATTTACAATTTTTAATGGACTATAGTAATGATAGCTAGAGCCAAAAATCTAAGCACTAATATAAATTTTGGTCGCTTTGCATAATAACATAATTTTTTTAATTTGTCAATTCTTTAAGATAAAAAAATACAAAAATACACACTTTGTATTCATAACCCATTGATTAAAAACGAGTTTAAAAATGAACTAAATTTTTTAAATTTAGGAAGACCTGAAGAGCAATGAACCAAAAAACAAGGCAGAAGAAATCCAATGGTGGAATCAAACGTCTTAAAGCCGTTACAGACACTTTCCGAAATCGCATCCAGAAGCATTCGTGGACTTTGGAACTTCCATTTAAAAATACAATTAGAATAAACAATTTAGTATCGTCATTTTTACGAAGTTTTTGCCAAAATTATTGTTTAGAAAATACCGAGTATTTATATTTTAAAATCCGTTATTTACAGCGTATTTAAATAAAGAAATGCTGATAAACAAGAAATCTATTTTCTTTAGTAAAAATAAGTATTTAAAAACAAAACAGATTCGGGAGGAGTTGGTATGCTTTTTTAATCGTAAAAATTTAAATATTTTTTCATTATTTTATGTGTTTATTCTAATTTTAGTAAGTTTCATATCAAAAAATAAATTAGCTTGTATTTTTATACTTTTTAAAGTCACTTTAGTAAACGTTATTTATTAAGATTAAGTATAGCCTATGTTGTAATTTCTAGAAAATTTTTTATTTCGCAACAACTCTAATATACAATTATTTAAAGAATATGGGTTTTCCAGATTCCTATCATTTTTACGATTCTTAGTTATGAACATACTCGGCATTTCAGCCTACTACCACGACAGTGCCGCTGCCCTAATTCGCTCCGGCGAAATTATCGCAGCAGCGCAAGAAGAGCGCTTTTCGCGCAAAAAACATGATGCCCGTTTTCCTGTACATGCTATTCGCTCTTGTTTGGAAATTGGGCAAATATCTTTAGCAGATTTAGACTATGTCGTGTTTTATGATAAACCATTGGTAAAGTTTGAGCGTCTTTTGGAGACGTATTTGGGTTTTGCACCTAAAGGGTTTCGTTCTTTTGTACAGGCGATGCCCATTTGGTTGAAAGAAAAATTGTATTTGAAAAGTGTGCTGAAAAAAGAATTAGCGGCACTCAGTACAAGCTCATCGCAATTGCCCCTTTTATTATTTACTGAACATCATCAAGCTCATGCGGCTTCGGCTTTTTTTCCTAGCCCTTTTCAAAAAGCGGGGGTGTTATGCCTGGATGGGGTGGGGGAATGGGCAACGACTTCGGTGTGGTTAGGTGAAGATAATCATTTAACACCTCAGTGGGAAATTGATTTTCCACATTCTCTAGGTTTGTTATATTCAGCCTTTACTTATTTTACAGGGTTTAAGGTTAATTCCGGTGAATATAAGCTTATGGGATTGGCTCCTTATGGTGAACCGAAATATGTTCAAACGATATTAGATCATTTAATTGATCTCAAAGAAGATGGCACTTTTCAGCTAGATATGCGTTATTTCAACTATGCGGTTGGATTAACCATGACAAATCGCAAGTTTGATAAACTTTTTGGGGGACCACCGCGCCCCCGAGAAGGTACTTTAACGCAGCGCGAAATGGATATTGCCCGTTCTATTCAAGCGGTGACTGAAGAAGTGGTGCTACGTTTGGTGCGGAATGTCCATAAAGAATTGGGGGTAGATTATTTGTGTTTAGCAGGCGGTGTTGCCCTTAATTGTGTCGCTAATGGGCGTATTTTGCGAGAAAACCTTTTGAAAGATATTTGGATTCAACCGGCGGCAGGTGATGCCGGCGGTGCTTTAGGTGCAGCATTGAGTGTTTGGCATGAATATCAGGATAAACCAAGAGCCGTTAATCAGGTTGATTCTATGCAAGGGGCTTATCTAGGACCACAATCTTTCGATACGGATATACGTACTTATCTTGATTCTATTAACGCGCCTTATGAATCTTTGCCTGACGATGAACTTTTGCCTAAACTGGCTCAGATTTTGAGTGATGAAAATGTTGTGGGCTGGTTTCATGGGCGGATGGAATTTGGACCGCGTGCTTTAGGGGGGCGTTCTATTCTTGGTGATCCCCGTAGTACAAAAATGCAGTCGGTGATGAATTTAAAGATTAAATTCCGTGAATCTTTTCGCCCCTTTGCGCCGTCTATTTTGCAGGAACGCGTGAGTGATTATTTTGAGATGGATCATGCCAGCCCTTATATGTTATTAGTCGCGGATGTCAAACCTGAATTTCGCTTGCCGCTGACTGAATCACAGCAAAAGTTATTTGGCATAGAAAAGCTTAATGTGCCCCGTTCAACCTTACCGGCAATTACGCATTTAGATTATTCTGCTCGTATTCAAACGGTGCATTCTGAAACCAATCCGCGTTATCATGCCTTGTTAAAACAGTTTGAAGCGTTAACCGGTTGCCCTATCTTAGTCAATACATCATTTAATGTACGTGGCGAGCCACTGGTATGTACACCTCAAGATGCTTATCAATGCTTTATGCGAACGGAGATGGATTATTTGGTATTAGAAAACTGCCTACTTTCTAAGCACAATCAGCCCGTTTGGGCAAAAGATGAGGCGTGGAAACAGGAATTTGAATTGGATTAAGGGGATTGGGAATGGGATGCCCTATTTTCGGACAACTCTAATGTTAAAAAAAGTCGCTGCTAACTCATCATTAATAATTGATAACTGATAAAAAATGAATATTGAAATTCCCGATAAAAAAGGATTGCGTGAATTTGGATTGATCACCGGCGGCTTGTTTGTCGGGCTATTTGGGTTATTATTTCCATGGCTATTTAGTTTTGCACTTCCAGTATGGCCCTGGGTTATTGCCGGAGTGCTATGGGGATTAGCTCTACTGATACCCCAGCATTTAAAATGGATCTATCGAGGCTGGATGTCCTTCGCGCTCGTATTAGGTTGGATAAATACCCGCCTTATTTTAGGAATCATGTTTTACTTTATTATGACACCCATGGGGTTAATTATGCGTCTATTTGGAAAAAATGCTATGAAAAATAGGGCACCACAATCAGATAGTTATCGCACCTTAACACCCTCCCGTTCACCTCAACATCTGGAGCGTCCATTCTAATGTTAGATTTGCTGAAAGATCTTTGGGCATTTATGAAAGAACGCAAGAAATTTTGGCTTGCGCCGATTATTCTCGTATTGTTACTATTAGGCGGATTGATTGTGTTGACACAAGGTTCAGCCGTTGCACCGTTTATTTATACGCTCTTTTAATTGTTCATGCGGATTAATCGTACCACATATTGAACATGAGAAAAAATCCGATTTTTGGAAAAAATCGGATTTCTATTGTTCAACTTATAGCAATCTTGTATAGTTCTGATGATAAGAACTATAACTTCAGTCATTTCTTGAAATTTTCATTCTTGAAGCCTACACAAACAATGTTTCCCTTTCTGTTCACATTTATATTCGAGGTGCCTCTACCTTATTTAACACCGCCTTCAAAACACTATCTACATCATGCCCTTCAATTTCCAATTCGGGTGTTAAGGTGATGCGATGACGCAAGGTAGCGAGTACAATGTATTTCACATCGTCCGGCGTGACAAAATCGCGTCCTGCTAATAAGGCGACAGCGCGGGCTGCCCGAATCAGGGCAATACTCCCACGCGGTCCAGCTCCCAGACTGATACCAGGCCAAGTGCGCGTACTGCGCACAATGTTGACCACATAGTCATACACCCGATCATCAATTTGTAAACCGGCTACAATGCGTTGTAGGGTTATAACATTTTCGGCTTTAATTAGGCTGTTGACCGTACTGACATCAAGCACTTCTCCTACTTTGCTTTTGGTTGTTTGTTTGACTAAACGGATCTCTTCAGCGTCACTCGGATAGTCAATGCGTATTTTTAGTAAGAACCGATCCAGTTGTGCTTCCGGCAAGGGATAGGTACCTTCTTGTTCAATTGGATTTTGAGTGGCGAGCGTCATAAACGGCGGAGATACGGTAAAGGCGCGACCTTCAATTGTCACTTGTTGTTCTTGCATGACCTCCAACAAGGCAGCCTGAGTTTTAGCTGGGGCCCGATTGATTTCATCAGCAAGTAATAAGTGAGTAAAAATTGGCCCTTTGCGAATCCGAAACTCTTCACTTTTCATATCATACATCGCATGTCCCGTCACATCACTAGGCATTAAGTCGGGAGTGAATTGAATGCGTGTAAAACTGCCCTCAAAAGTTTTCGCTAACGCTTGCACTAACAATGTTTTGCCTAAACCTGGTACACCTTCAATTAATACATGCCCCCCCGCTAATAGGGCAATGAGTATTTGTTCAATGATTTCTTGTTGACCCACCATCGCATGACTGACTTCGGTGCTAATACGTTGAACAATGTCAATGGCGCGTTTTATTGATTCATTAGGAGGCGAGCTATTTATTAAACTTTTTTCCACAATAGGCAAATTCAGCGATTCGTTGAGGGTATTCATAATTTTTTCCTTATTTGGGTGAGAATTTGAATGGATTGGGTAAAGGTGACTTCTGTCTCTACCGGTTGCCTGTTTTTGGTAAAGGATAATTTGGTAAGACTTAAAGCTTTTTCTATTTCCTCTGCCGGTAATTCGCAAACTTCAGCAAGCCGTTGGCTTAATTGGGTATGAGGTAACCGTACCCAGTCAGGATGCACAGACTCTAAGCGTTTTAACAAGGCTTGGACAGCACTGTATCGTAACAGGGTGGTTTGATGTTGTCGCCATAAAAAATGACCACTGGCTTCTATATGTTCTAGTAAACGGCGCCGAGTCTTTGGGGGAACGGGTAAGAGAGGTCCAAAACGGCGACTGGCTGCCCATAACCAAAATAACAGTAATAGTATTCCACTGATTATCATTGTCCATAAATTTTGCCAAAGTAAAATCCACAATGATGGTTCACTTTTGTGAGAACCCATATAGGTACGCAGTAACCATACTCGTGTTATGACTCGATCAAAATTAACTAATTGCCATAGAAATTGAGCATGATCATATTCACTGATTTTATCATTTTCAATAAATTCTAAATCACTTAATACGCTTAGTATGCCAGCACCGTAATAATAAGATAATAAATGGGTACCATAATCGTCGCTAATTTTTTCTGCTGGATAATGTTCATTTTCAAGATAGTCATTAGGATTAAAAGCCACTTGTAGGCGATATTGCCCCCAAATAAATTCAGTTGGGGGTGCTATTTCATTTTCATCCAAGCCATTTTGATGCTGGGTGACGCTAATTTCTTCAAATACAAAATTATTAGGTTGACTCGTGTCTTTTTGAGCTTCGCGTGAACGGTTATGGGCTATAATCAGATGTCCCCCGCTATCAACCCAATTGATTAATTCTTGCGTTTGCTCATCATCAAGGCTGGTATCATATTGTAATAATACCAATGTATCTCCTAATCCTAAATCACTATCAGATAAAGATTGTACTGTTGTAGCAGAAGTTCCCATACGTGTTAATAAGCGTTCAGCCGCTAATAAAGGATTATCACGGGCTTTGCCTCGAAAACCCACTTCCACTTCTTCGGTTATGATTTCAAAATGCGTGTAGAGCCAATAACCTATATAAATAATAACGCCGGTTATGAATAGGCTTACAAAAATAATAGTACGTGAGTTTTTCATAATTTATCTCGAATACGCAAACGACATTCAACTAAATTATTGCGACTGATAGCAGATTGGATTTCTACCTTTAAATCTAATCGACTAAGACGTTTTTTTAATAATTCTAAAGCCTGTAAATTGGCAACTTCTAATTGGATATCAAAATACCTTTGGCGGTAATCAAGGCGTTTGAGATTAAAGCCGGGGGTGCGTGTTAGGTGTGTACTAATTTGATTGAGTATGGAAAGAAAGTGGTTTCCTGGGGTTGTGTGGTTTTTTTGAACGCGGAGGGCTTTTAATTTTTGTTCCATTTGGACACGCGGATTGACAATTTTACGCGCTTTAGGAAATGTCTTACGATAGATAGTTTCAATTTGTGTTTGTAAAGCTTGACGCTGCTGGCTCAATTGTTGATATTCTACTCCTTGTTTGAGCCAATAAATCCCCCCTAGTATAAGTAATAATATCGCAGTGAGTCGCCAGGGACGTAATAAGGTGATGACTTTATCCTGGGGACTGTAGTCATTTTGTAATAGATTCAAGGGTTTATGTTCAATGAGCCCTTGCGCCAACCAAGCTAATACTCCTTTTTCGTGACGATTTTCTATGATAGGAATAGTTTCTAACTCTGTCAATGCCGTATTGACTTGAGTACCACTAAAAATAACTATTTTTTGAGGGGGATTTGCTTCATGTTCAACTAAAGCGATTTGTAGGGCAGCACTGATACAATCTGATTCAATGGCAAAACCACTATATAAACCGGTGCGAACTAATGCCATGTTATCAAGAAATAATACGCCCCATCCATCGGTTGGTTTAGGAACCGCAAGAATATCCGGTATTAACACCGCAGGTGTCAATCCCACCATATTCAACTGCTGCAAATAGGCTTCCATTTGCACACGGGCAATAACGGCAACACTGATATCGCCTGATAGGGCTTCCCGTTTTCCGAGGGCAAAATGTAAATTTTCTATATCATCAGCTAATTGTTCTTCCACTGCATAAGGGACCGCCTGGACCATGCGTTGCCATTGTTTGGTGGGAATATCCGCTGAAGTTAATAGTACATTGCTTCCTGGTATAAGAACCAGTGGGGGGCGAGCATGGTGGGGAACCGTATCTAGGGGTACATCCGTTGCACTTTTTATAATTTGCCCTGTTGCTCCAAAAATAGCCCAACTGACTTGTTCATTAGTCTGTAGGCAAATCAGTAAGGATGAGCGCATAAATAAAAATTAGCAGGTTAGGTTAGAAATCCGATTTTTTCAAAAATCGGATTTCTTTTCATGAAGAGTTATTATTCAGCCTTTGGCTCTTCCGTTTTAGCCGCACAGGTTGAAAAACCGAATGGTAAATAGGCAGGGCAAAAACTAAACAGGGCTGTCACAATTGGTATGATACCAATTGCCCCCCACCAATTTTGAAAATAAACACCCGCACCAATCATGCCTAAGCCCGCTATTAATCGAAATGCTTTATCAATGCCACCTACATTTGCTTTCATTATGGTTTCCTTTTTTAATTTATACTGAACGTACTTAAAATTTTTGCATTTATTTGAATAACAGATATAATAATCATTTGAAATTAAATCAAGTCTATAAGCAGTGAGCATTGGATACTATCTTTAAAAAAATATTAATGTCAGTCTTGATTTTTAAAACATTATCATTATAATATGTTACAAACCGAATTTTTATATGTATGTAGGTACAATAAATATTTTAACCTTTTCAGTGAAAAAAATACATGAACTGACTATAATCTTAAACCAAATCAATTAACAATTCACAATTATTTTATGAAGAAATTTAAAAGACAACAAGGGTTTACCCTAATTGAGTTATTAATTGTGATGGCAATTATTGGCATGTTAGCTGCATTAGTCGCACCGGGTATTTACAAGAAATTTTTTGGCGCACAACGCGATGCCGCTAAAGCTCATATCAGTCTACTTGAAGGTGCCATTGGTTCATATTTACTAGATATACGTAAATATCCCAGCAGTTTAGACGCTTTAGTCGAAGCGCCAGGGAGTGATCCCGCGTGGGATGGTCCTTATTTGAAAAAAAGCCAATTGAAGGACCCTTGGGGTAATCTCTATCAGTATATGCGCCCTGGCGGTAATAAGCGGAATTATGATCTTTATTCCTTTGGTGCAGATGGTCAACAAGGTGGTGAAGGTGATAATGCTGATATTGTCAATTGGGAATAAAAAGGTTTCTCTCCCTAAATGGGGGGAAAGTTACAGTAAGGTGTTCCGCCAAAGTTTTTTTTCTCATATCTACCTCCGTTGGATGGAAAAGTCTGTTCCATCGTTTAAGAAAAAAAATCAATTGGATAAAGGGTTCACCTTGCTGGAATTGCTTGTTGTCATGACCATTATTGGCATGATGGCAGTATTAATTATTCCAAATCTCAGATCAGGTCAAGCCACTCTTCTTAGGGCACAAGTACGTGAAGCTGTTGCGGTATTAAAATATGCTCGTCGCTCTGCGATTGTGGAAGGTAAACAAAAAACCGTCACATTTCACGAAGGTAAAGATGTTGATAATTCAGTCTCGAAAACGAAACCTGGACACTGGGTAAGTCGTGGTGCCACTTTGCAATGGGGTGAAGAAGATAGTGATACAAATAGTGATACAGCGAATTATCAAATAACCTTTTATCCTGAAGGGGGAAATAGTGGTGGAGTGCTTATCTTGAGTTATCTCAAATATAAAACAAAAATCACTGTCAATCCAATGACGGGCAAAATTGAGTTGGAAAATTTATATGATGATTAATGATTTCATGAAAACTAATTTGCAGCACGCTGGTTTTACCCTTCTTGAATTGATTGTTGCTATGGCAATAGTTGGCATGGTTTTAGGAACCACTTTTGCCTTATTGGCAACCAGTAAACGCTTGGCTTTTAAAGCAGTAGATGATATTGAACGAACCGTTTTTTTACGTTCCGCTATTAATGCCGCTCAAATACTTGAAGAGCCAGATTATCCGGAATTACCTGAACGTTATCAACAAAGTTTAGATTTAAGTACCGACGATCCCATAGAAAAACCGGAACGTCAAACGCGCCCTATGCGGCTGGCACTAGAACCTTATACATTGCGTGATGATGAAAAAGGCATAGAATTAAATAGTGTGCGCTTGATATTACAAGATACAGCGCAGTAATTTCCAATTTCTAATTCGCAATTAATTCCATTTTCCCATGTTACGTTCCTCCAATACCGGTTTTACCCTCCTAGAATTATTGATGGCATTAACATTGTCAGCACTTGTCATGTTGCTATTGGCAATGGGAACGAATATCGTCCTTAAAGAGTGGACTCGTACCGGTAATATTCTTGATGAAAGCCTGGATAAAGTACTGGTTTTATTACAGATTGAACGAGCACTTGAAGCTGCATTTCCGCATGTTTATAGAGATCCTGATGAAAACAAAAAATATATTTTTTTCCAAGGCGAAGAAGAAGAAATGGCTTGGGTATCAACGGTATCACCAGGGCGACAGCCAGGTTTAATGGCATGGCAATTATTACCAAGTGATGAAGAAACAGGCATAGAAATCCGCATTGCACCCGCCTTTGCCAGTGATCCAACTGAACATTTAGAAGAATATGCGACGGCAATAACCGCTTTGGAGGGCTACAAAGCTTATTTTGAATATTTATATGTCGATAAAAAAATCACCGAAGATACGGAATGGCTAAAAGAATGGGATGCCAAAAAATTACAAGCCCTACCTCATGCCGTGCGTATCCGTTTAGAAAGTGAAAAAGAATCTTTGGAAATTGTCGCAATGATTGCGGCTCATCAACATCACAAGATCCGTCCAGTTAAACCTTGAAAACCTGTCAGATTTATTTTACAGCTTCTATTTCAAATTCAACGGGTGAAAAATCAGCCGCATAATGACTTATCCATTCCGTCGCCGCTTCTTCAATACTTAAATTTCGTCCATCTTGTTTAAGCAATTTTCTATATTGTTCAATTTGACAAACCTGCTCTACCATGCGTACTTTAAAAACCTCATCTTTATCCATCACTTCAACCCCAACATCAAAATAGGCGAAGTTTTGTTGACACCAAACAACTTGACCTTTGGTTTCAAACAAGGGATCAATTAAAGGAATACGGATACCAATCAGGGTACCAAGTTGCCAATTCTGAGTTGACTTAAATGCCAGCCCGCCTAAACTGATATTGTTTAAATGTTTACATTTACGGATGTGCTTACTCATACACGACACTTCTATCGGTATCTGAGTTGGATGTCTAATAAAACGCCTGTTTTCTTTGCTGCTCATGATAACTTTCCTATATTTATCCGTTACAGAGATTAAAAAAATTGATTAATTTAATCTTAATTTTAAATTCATAAGTTTCTTTATTATTATTATAGTTGCCTAAAAAAGCCTTGTCAGTAAACACCTCCTTTCCCACTATTCATTTTTGAACTTAGAAATCTCGTAAATTATTTGATGGGGAATGATTCATAATAGACATTTCTATGGCTATAATTTTTATCGAAATTTATTCAAATACTTTCTATTTTTTGCATTATACTTTATAATAAATTATTATACACTTTCCACTTAACGCCATATTTTATGATAATGGGCATTTTTAGGAGTTAAATAATATGTACCGTACCCTAATGATATTTGGGCTAGTCGCCCTCGCACCGCCTCTAGCGATGGCAGAAGATGTGGGTGATACCCCAGGAGAAGCTAAAAGCATCTCCAGATCGGTTAAAGATACCCTAACATCCGCTGCAGACGTGGACTTTTATAAATTCACTATACGTGCTAACCGTGATAATCCTGATAGCAGCAGTGGAAATCTCACGGTGACTTTGAGCCAAAAAGCCCCCCCTAGTTTTAATCCCCAATCGGGTTGGCAGGTGGACTTATACACAGAAGCGAATCTCGCCAACGTTTTGTACACTGCTATTTTGCCAGAAACTAGCCTGGAGGTTGACTTTGAACAAGGCTTATCCCCAGGAACCTATTACTTGCGAGTATATTCACTAGACAGTGCCGTTTTTCCAGCGGCTGAATATACACTCGAAAAGTCATGGGAAGAAAGTCCCTATTATGAAAAACAGCCCAATGATAAGCCTGATAGCGCAAATGCTATCATATTCAATGAGGTTTATTATGGTAACTTATCTTCGGAGAGTGATGTTGACTTCTATCGTTTTGGTTTAGAAGTGCCAGACTTGGTGACTATCAGTTTGAGCCAAAAAACACCCAGTTTCGATTCCACTATTGGTTGGCAACTTAGTTTATTTAGTCAATCCCAGACAGTTGATGTTCCATCAACGACTTTATCAGGTACGCTACAGGCTAACCTGGAAGCAGGTATGCATTACCTCTTTGTGAAGCCATTACCACAAGAAGTGCCTGAAGAAGTGGCTGAAGATGAAACTGAAGCTGAAGAAACGGAAAAAGAAGAAAAGTTAGAAACAGCACCCGTTGGGCGACGTTATGAATTGCTTGTAACTGCACCATCCGTTCCACAGCAGCAATCTTCAGAATGTCCGTTTGTTTTCACTTATGCACAAAATCCGCTAACCAATCGTTGGGCAAGTTTTTCAACACCTTGTGATGTTCCCGTGGGTTGGGCTAGTCAACAGACTGCACCAGAAACTTTTGAAGTGTGTCCATCACCTCATGCCAGTTACACTCTACCTCAAATGGATGAGTTGGGTACGCCAATAGCGGGTAGGGTAAAAATTCCGTTGTTGGACTACGAAGATGAACAGGGTAATGCCTATATTTTGCGTGTGGAATTAGTACAAACACCCAGTATAGATCCGATTCAATTTATCCCAGATGGGTTGAAAATGATTCGTATCATTGAGGCAGAAGTTGAAGCAGAAGTTGAGATAGAAGTAACAGAATAGAGCAAGCACAGGAAATGACAGATCTGACAGGTTTTTAAAACCTGTCAGCTCCCAAACTCAAAAAAAATAATTATGGAACCATTATCGCTTTCAGATTTACTAAATACCTTGGATAAACCAGAATTAAACAAACCTAAAAAACCTCTTATACAGCAAATTTCTGATTCAGAAAACTTATTTCAAATTTTGGAATTGTTTGATTTTGGTTCCGATCAAAAAAAAGCAGATACCTTACTTCGACAACCCAAAAACATTGAAAGTACTTTCAAATCAAAGCCCATCGCTTCATCCAAAAATATCAACTTGGAACAAGAAGCGATGAAATCTTTATCTTTTTCAGCACTACTAGACGCTTTGGGTGAACAAAAATTTCCAAAAGAGCAATTATATTTCATAGAAATTTCTGCTATTCGCAATACCTTTACTTCTGCTCAAGTCGCACAGCTTCTGGAAAAATTTCATTTTCCAAGATATAAATTGAAAGCTTTAAAAATTCTTCGCGATCAAATCATCGATCCAGAAAATCATTTTTTACTTTTAAAGGTGTTTAAACATGGTTTAAATAAAAAAAAGGCAAGTGCGTTACTTAAATATGAAGAAAACGAATAAGGAATGTGCATAAAATAATTTAGTCAACTTCAAAAACAGACCTGGCAGGTTAAAAACCAAACCTGCCAGGTCAAAGTCAAAACCAAAGTCCAATATAGTTCTGATTGTCTTTGACTTGCCATGTAGAGAACAGCTTACCCTTATATCATTTATTTCTTGATTTGAATCAATTCCATTCAATGCCCTGTGCCTATTGACAGCCAAAAATACACGTTTTTTGACTCGTTACTGTTCCGCCACAATCTTGATAACAACGCCTATAATAATTTTCGCATCTTCTATTGATATATTTAGGCTGATAAGTCATCATTTGTTCCTCATCGTCACAAGAGAGTTCTACTTTAAGTTCACAGTATGCCTTTTTCTTTTTTTCAAAATCGAAGCATTGATGCTTGGAAATTTGACATTGAGCGATACAATCCTTAGAAGTTGGAGGGGCAGTCAGGGCATATTCAGTCTCATAAACGGGAACACAACCCACGCTCAAATAAGCAATTACTATGAACCCAAAAATAGTGTGACGATTTTTCAAAATGTTATAGCCCATGATAATTTCTTGCTAGAAATGTCAGAAAAATAATTGAACCTAAAATGATATTTTTATAAAGGGCGAACACATCAGCTTGTCCTTCAAACCTGTATATTAGCCCTGTGTTTACACTCAATTTATTGACATTGATTGACACTTAGACTGCGATATTGATGGTAACAATGTGAGAGCCTGATTTCTTGACCAGTGCCAAGCACGCCAATTATCAGTATGCCAAGACACTTTTAAAACGGGATGAGATTGTAAATAGGACGATAATATACACCGTTGTTTCAGTGGCAAACTGGGCAATGCTGTCAATAAAAGGGGGATAACATCAGCACTTAAAGAAGTCACATAATTAGCATCAAATTTTTCTCCAGCTTGTAAACGGGCTAAATTAATTTTGGCAATTTGTGCATCCGGGTTGATAAAATGGAGTAAACCGATAAAAACCATACCTGTTAAAATGGCACCCAATGCAAAATGTCTGTGTTGCCCACGTAATACTGTTACACTAAACCACAAAAAGAGTATCAGCAACCATAGCATAAAAATACTCGTATAAAAGCGTAATTCGGTTAATCCATAGATGCGAGTATATAAATACATCCGATAGGCAGCTGACGCTTCAATAATCATAGTCATCACGATCAAGATTGCAGCAAAAACGAAGTAAAGTCTTTTTTCTAATTGCTGAGAGGGCTTATATAACCAATGTGCTAAAAGTAACAAGGCTATCACCAGAAAGGCAACAGTTACCAATTGAAAAAAACCCCGTCGTGCATAATCGGCGTAAGTCGTTTCCAGTGATGATTGTATCAGGGCATCGCCTCCAAAAAAATAAGTAAATTGCATAGCAATAAAGCTTAAAAACAAAAGATTAAGAGTACCCATTACGATCACAATTTCAACACTACCCAGTTTCCAAGCAGGTAAAACAGGATGTGCTTGAACAACTTTGCCCTGATTGAGGACACTCATACGCAATACAGCTGCTGTAATCCAACTACAAACAATAAATGTTGCTAGATATTGTATAAGCACTTCTGCATCCCATCCCCAGTCCAATATTTTATGAACCATTTCCTCAAAACGGGCATCAGAGGCAGTCAGTAACATACCAAATACAACTAATAAAGGTATGGTAATTATCAAGCCTCTCAGTATCGCCTGTCCAAATTGTCCCCACCGTCGTTTAACCTCATTCCAGCGGACATCTTCAGTTATCAAACCCTGAAAACTGATCAAGCCATATTTGCTTGAAGCAAATAAATCTTGAAACACTTCAGACACATCAAGACGTTGTAAGCGGTGTCGTGTCCCCAGGCTAAAAGCGAGGTTAATCGTCAATAAAATACCCAATACACTTAAACCATTGAGTACCAATGAATCACGCCAAACAAGAGCCACCACAAAAAAAAGACCACTGGCAACCAGCATAAATCCAACATAGCCCAACGGTTGCCGCCCTTGCTTTCTTAAAAATAAAAGGGCACTTATTAGCAATAAACCAAACAGGGTAAGATTGAGTCCCCAAGATTGAGCATCAAATAAAAAAGCACCAACAATGCCTAACAATAAACATGCTCCCACAGTAGTGAGGGCAAGCGTCTGTTTCACTTGAATTTTCAATTCATCCATCAGTTATCAATTATCAGTTATGCAAGAAACCAAGTTTTTTCAAAAAACGGGGTTTCTAAAAAGGTAAAAAATATATTGTAGGGGCAATCCCTTGTGGTTGCCCTGAATAGTTACTAACCATTAAGCATTATTCCTCCCATACAGACATATTTGATTTCTAAAAAATCATCTACGCCATATTTAGAGCCTTCGCGCCCTATTCCTGATTCCTTCACACCACCAAAGGGCGCAACTTCGGTGGAAATAACGCCTTCGTTCACACCTACCATACCATATTCCAAGGCTTCTGCTACTCGCCAAACACGCCCTACATCACGGCTATAAAAATAAGATGCTAATCCAAAAGGTGTATCATTTGCCAGGGCAATGGCTTCTTCTTCAGTTTTGAATCGAAATAGCGGCGCAACCGGACCAAAAGTTTCCTCACCAGCAATCCGCATATTAGGTGTCACATTGCTTAAAATTGTTGGCTCAAAAAATGTACCCCCCAGGGTATGACGCTTTCCACCACAAACAATGTGAGCACCCTGGGAAATCGCATCATGGATATGGCTTTCTACTTTTTCAACTGCCGCCATATTAATAAGTGGACCCTGTTGGCTTCCTGTTTCTAACCCATTTCCCACTTTGAGTTGACTCACCGCCGTCGCTAATTTAGCCGCAAATTCATCATAAATACCTTCTTGAACTAATAAGCGATTAGCACAGACACAAGTTTGTCCAGTATTGCGATATTTAGAAGCAATTGCCCCAGCGACAGCAGCATCTAAATCAGCGTCATCGAACACAATAAAAGGCGCGTTTCCGCCCAATTCTAAAGACACTTTTTTCACATTATCCGCACATTGTGCCATCAATAATTTACCTGTTTCAGTGGAACCGGTAAAAGATAACTTTCGCACTAATGGATTTGCTGTCAATTCAGCCCCAATGGCTTTTGAATCTCCAGTGACAATATTAATGACACCTTTAGGAATGCCAGCCCGTTCTGCTAATTCGGCTAAAGCCAAGGCTGAAAAAGGGGTGTTTTGTGCCGGTTTAACGACCACCGTACAACCTACTGCTAGAGCCGGCGCGATTTTACGGGTAATCATAGCATTGGGAAAATTCCAAGGCGTAATCGCAGCCACGACTCCTATTGGTTGCTTAATAACGACAATGCGCCGCCCAGGAATCGGTTCTGGAATCACATCCCCATAAACGCGCTTCGCTTCTTCAGAAAACCATTCAATAAAAGAGGCACCGTAAGCCACTTCGCCCTGAGATTCTGCTAAAGGTTTGCCCTGTTCAGCCGTCATTAATATGGCTAAATCTTGCTGATTTTCCATAATCAAGTTAAACCATTGACGCATAATCGCAGCACGCTCCTTAGCCAATTTATTGCGCCATGCTGGCATAGCAGCATTCGCCGCCGCGATGGCATCATGGGTTTCAACTTGCCCCATATTAGGCACTGTACCTAACACCGCATTATCAGCCGGGTTTGTCACTTCAATAGTATGTTGAGCATTAAGCCATTGCCCATTGATATAAGCTTTTTGATGGAATAAACGAGGATCCGTTAGTTGCATAATTTTCTCCTTCCAGATTTTTTGGCACTGGGATCATTAGAATGGAATTGATTCAAATCAATAAATGACGTAAGGGCAGGCATAAAGAATTGCTTTTATAGGCTTTCAAAAAAGCTATCTTTGAATAGCTAGGTTCGATTAATATTAATCTTTATTAAAATATATGAAAGAATTTTATTAAAATATATTCACAACCTTAAATGGTGCGAACCCAGCACCTCTATTCCGTAGCTCTATAAGTGAATCAAGAGCTTCTGGAACTACTTTTTTAATGATACCTATCGCACCATTCAAATCCGCATTAATAATACCTTTAGACCATCGGTACAAACCTCTATTAACACGTCTACCGGTAAAAACATGTGACTCACCCTTTTCTTTGTCCTTATATTTGGGTAATTTAGGTCTACCTTTAAATTTATCGGGATTCTTCTTATATTCCTGATTTGCTTTAAAAAAAGACTTCCAGTTCTTCTCAATTAATCGTAAAACTTGTTGTGAAGACTGGGCTGGCAGACCTTTATAAACCTCTGGATAATCACGTTTGATTATCTTATCCATGGTGAAATAATTGATAATCTTATGGTTTTTTATAAAATTTTGCCGCATAATAAATGTGGCACAGTTATATAAATTTTTTGAGGCATAAGATAAATCAATTAATGGCTGATTCACATCGACAATATGTCGTTCGACTCTAGTCAAAAGCATAAATATAACCGTTTTTCATTGAAATATCTTGAATAGAGAAATTTATAGACCAGTTCATGATTTTAACGATTATTACATCAAATTTCTACCCTTAATTAATTTGGTGTGATAGTTATTAATACTTTAATATGCTCTCATAAACACATAATAATATATTTTATGATTATTACAGCCTATTTTTGAATATTATTTAATATATTTGGTTACTATATAGATGTTCAGATAAATATATTTACCTAAGAACGCGGTGCAAACACTCATCTGGAACGTTGCGGAAGAAATGAACAAATTTTGGAACGAGGAATGAATAATTAAAATGTACTGCCATTTCATTTATGAAATAATTTACGTTCAAGAAAAACGTAGGGGCAAATCTGCGATCTGCCCCTTAGTCACTATTTAACCACTTTAACATTCAAAGCTTCTAAGGTTTCTACAGTGATACCACCGCGTGGCAATTTATTGGCACGCTGATAATTTTCAACTGCCTGTAAGGTATTCTTGCCAATGACCCCATCTGCTCTACCAGGATTAAAACCAGCGCGACGCAGTGCAACTTGTAGACGCTTAATATTTTCTTGTGTCATATTAGTTTCACATAGCACCACTTGCCAATCTAATTTGGACTCAGAGAGCTTAATTTGTGTCTTGATGGTTTCATACTTAGCAGGGATTTGAACCTTGCGAGTTTGTGCCGGAGTCGTTTGCACTTTAACCCGAATGGTTTTATATTCTGCGGGTACTTCCACTTTACGGGTTTTAGCCGGTGTCTTTAATAGCTGTTTACGCACCGTCTTATACTCCGCCGGAATCGTTACTTTGCGGGTTTTAGCCGGTGTTCTTAATACCCGTTTACGCACTGTCTTATGTTTGGCGGGAATTTTGATGGTGCGCGTGTAAGCAGGCTTTTTAAGTATCCGAGTACGCACGCTTTTATACTTAGCAGGTGAAATTACCACGGTCCGTGTGGTTTCAGGTTTGTCAAGTACCTTTTGGCTGATGGTTTTATAAGTAGCGGGAACTTCAACGAGACACATGATTTCGCCTGTTTGCTCGTCAATCTTAGTAATTAAGCCGTTGCCCTTTTTCCAAACGCTATGAGCCGGTTTCTCTAGCACTTTTTCCGTTACAGTACGATAGGTGGCAGGCACAGTCTTCACCGTGGTAACCTGTTCTTGTACGACTACTTGTTTGTTCACCCATTCATACTTCGCGGGGATGGTTTCAATGCGTTCACTAGCCTCTTTGATTAACACCTGTTCATTAACCAAGTCATACTTAGCAGGAATAGTTTCAACACGTTCGCTGGCTTCTTTGACGAGTACCTGTTCATTGACCCATTCATACTTAGCAGGAATGGTTTCAATTCGTTTAGCCGCTTCTTTGACCAATACGCGCTTATCCTGCCAGCCATATTGCGCCGGTCTGACAATCTCTTGACGAGTATAAGCAGCTTGCTTAAGAACACTCTTGCTCTTTGTTTCATATTTTGGCGGAATTAATACTCGTGCATAGCACTCGCCTGGTACAGCATTTGAAGGAGGTAGCAAAGCATTGCTGCTAGAAGTAGTCGTTGTCATCCCGGTTCCAACGCCTTTTTGACGGGATTCAATTTCTAAACGAGCCACAACACCTTGTTCTTTAACGAGGTTGGCTGTGAGTAAAGCAATTTCTTCTTCTTTCGTTTCAAGTAAAGATTGCTGTTGCTTAATGACCTCATTAACGCAAGGTGTAGGACAAGTTGTGGTTGTGCTACATCCACCCAACGTGAGGCTCATCAACACAATTGGCACTGCAAGCTGTTTGCCAAGGTGAGATGAAATGGTTATCATATTTCGTACTCCTTAATATCATTTAAAAAAAAGGCAAAAAATTTGTCATCAAAGCGATTTTGAATAAAAGTTCTACCAGTAATAACTACGTTGCAAGATTTATGTACAAACAAAGGATTTTCTAACAAGCTAAGACTGAGTAGTTACCAGAAAATTTGACATGAACTTTTTAAGTTTTGATAACAAGCAATATTAATATTAACTAATCAGTGTCAAAAATTCAAGGGCTTTAAATAAATTAATAAATATTAAGAAACGCTAGAATTTAGAATAAATGCTAAAGCAATCGGTAAACTGATAAAACTCATCAAATTGCCTAGCATAACAATAGCGGCTACTTTAGGCGGCTCTTGTTGATATTGTTCAGCAATAACGTAATTAATAATAGCCGGTGGTAAAACAGCAAATATCAGAAGTCCATCCGCTTGTAAAGGGCTTAATGTGAACCAAGGGCGTACTAATAAAAACATCAAGGCACCGGAAAGGGGGCGTAATATTGCTCCCAATAATCCAATTTTCCAATAGGTGAAATCAATATCGTTTAATCGTGCCCCAAGTGATAATAACATCATCGGAATAGCACAAGCCCCTAACATTTTAATGGGCGTGATCAATAAAATAGGTACATTAATGGGTGTCAGACTCACCACTAAACCGGCTAATGTGGCTTGAAATAAGGGCAATTTTAATAAACTAAACCCAGGCGCACTACGATTAACCATAGAGATTCCCAAAGTAAAATTTAAAATGGCAACAATGATAAAAAATAACATAGCTGCCGATAAGCCTAATTCACCAAATGTAAATAGTGCGACGGGAATACCCATATTGCCCGCATTAACAAACATCATGGACGGTATCAAAGTTTTAGGATTGATACCAAGCCAATAGCTGAGTGGCAATACCATTAAACCGGTGCCTAATACCATCAATGTTGCTGCTAGCATTAATGGTTGATAGTCTATAATGTGAAAAGATTGATCAGCTAGCACACTGAATAATAGGGCTGGGCTAAAAACTTCTATAGTAAAGCGGTTAATAATGGCTAAGTTGACCGAGCGTAAACGTGCATACAAGTAGCCTATCATTACGATGGTAAAGATGGGAAAAAGAACGGTACAAATACGAGTTATTAGCATGACGGTTAAATCGACTTCTTTTACATATTTAATTATAGGACAGCTTAATGCTATTACACTATGATCATTGTTATACGATGGGCTTGACTCATAAAGTCTGTCAAGATTATGCCATGCAAGGTGATGTGCCTATACCATTTATCGTCTTAAGTGACGGATGTTCGGGTTCGCCAAACAGTGAAATGGGAGCGAAAATTTTAACGCTGACAGCTCAAGAAATGCTCAAAGATGCCAAACAATGGCCATTAGATTATGCTCATTTTGGACAACAATTAATTAATCACGCTCTGAATATAACAAAAGAATTGCAATTATCTGAAAATGTCTTAGATGCAACCGTAATGTTGGCATTTTTACAAGACGAAAATATTATGGTGTATGTTTACGGTGACGGTTGTTTATTATTTAAAGACTATGATGGTAATGTCAGTACGATTGAAGTTGCTTTTACCCATAACGCACCTTTTTATTTAACTTATTGGGTTGATAAAGAGCGTTTGGATGAATACGCTGTTTTTGAACCTAAGCCCTTATTATTGATAGATTCTGTCAATGGTCAATCGGAGACAAAGCCTTTTCAAACCCCCTTGATTTTTTCTTTGCCCTTAAAAAAATTTAAAGTGGTTGCGATAGCATCAGATGGTGCATCCCACTTTGTTGATATTCATCAATCCGTCAAAATACCCTTTTATGAGGTAGCAACTGAGTTGTTAGCTTTTCAAGACACAACGAATGAATTTGTCAAGCGTCACACTGAAAGTGTTTTAGCGCAGTACGCCGAAAATGGTATTTATCCTTTTGATGATTTATCTATTGGAGTATTTGTGAATGGTTAATTTGGAATTTACTTTTATAGAAGAATCATAAATTATGCACTCAAAAATAACCCGTTATTTTTTATTCATGCCGCTAATCGTTATGACCCTGGGAAACTGTACCCAGGGAAGCATGGAGCCGCCGCTTCAAGCTACCACACAATCTAATCTAGCACAACCAATTGGGGAAAAAAAGCCACAGACTAAAATAACTAATAACATGAGCCTGACACAAAATAATGCTCAACCCTGTACTACTCCCCCTCTTCATTCCAGAATTGAAGTGGATATTTCAGAACAGCAGCTTTATTTGTATTGTCGTTATGCCAATAACCATGAAGAGATAAAAAAATACCCTGTGTCAACTTCCAAATATGGCATTGGTAGCCAAGCCAACAGCAACAAAACCCCATTAGGGTTGCACCGTATTGAAAATAAAATAGGTGATGGTGCCCCGCAGGGAATGGTTTTTAAAGGGCGTCGTGCAACCGGACGCATCGCACAAATGAATGTGCCTGGTGCAGGTGATTTAGTAACCACACGTATTATGTGGTTAAAGGGCCTAGAACCTGGAAACAATTCAGGACGTAGGATAGATTCCTACAAACGTTATATTTATATTCATGGCACGGCAGAAGAAGAAAAAATTGGTCAACCTGCCTCCCATGGTTGTATTAGGATGTACAATGACGATGTCATAGATTTGTTTGAACGTACCACCGAAGGTAGTGAAGTTAATATTAAAGAATAAAACTTCATAAGAGCTAACAATAGTTATCTATCCCCCAATAAATCCGATTTTTGAAAAAATCGGATTTATACTTAATTAAAAATGTCCTATACAAAGGAAAACTCATATGCAATGGATTCAAACAATTTTTTATCGTTATAATCGAATAAAATTAATAAAATCTCTATTCAATCAACGTAAAATGGGTTTGGCAATGTTTATCATGTTAGGTGGTTGTGCGATGATGACTCATAAGTCTTTGAACCCAGTGCTGGTAAATCATACCTATCAAATAGATGTACTTAGCATCATTCGCAATGACGAAATCACTATTCAATTTGACGAAAAGCAATATCTTTCGAGTGGCAGAAGGGGGCTATTTTTGGCATTCATTGATGAAGATCGCTTAAACCAAATGCGTCGCAAAGCGGTTCATTCCCAAATTGCACCACTGCTCAAGGTAAAAACCAATATTGATTTTCGGACGCAATATTGGAATCAACTGCAAAAAAACCTTGCCAAGTCACCTTGGTTAGAAATAAAGTCTTTAGATAAAAGCACCGTTGAATATAAATCTGTTAAACTCGCAAAAATTCAACCACCGCTCTTGGTACTGAATACCTTATATGAGTTGTCACCAAACGCTCAGGTTTTGATTGTACAAACCAAAGCACGACTTTATTTGAACGAGGTGAACAAACCCGATTATTTGGGTTTTAACACCTATTATTCTGCTCCAGTTGGAAAGGAAATTGATGAAAAAGCCATTGAGTTATGGGCAGCAAATAATGCCTTTATTTATCGCAAAGCTTTGGCAGAAGGCATTGAACAAAATATGCGTATGTTACAGCTCGATCTCTTTGACAAACGGGCGAATCTGAAAAAAGGTGAAGAAATCCGATTGGAAGTCCGCACCCCTATTTCAGGTTGGACGCTAAAGGTTTCAGGACATATCCTGAAACAAAATAAGAATCGCCTTCTGATACGGGAAAAAAGGGGAGGCAATTTGTTTTCAATAGCGACCAGTTTAATCAAGTGAAAATGTAGGGTGGGTAATGTGTTTTTATTGCCCACCATCTTCCTATTTTTTCGACCATTCTATCGCTTTTTCTTCCATGCCCTTATTACCATACCAATACCCATCACACGCACCGATTGGCATCAAGCGTTGTAAGCGAGTCATCCCTTCTTTCACAGTTTCTGGATCATCCAAGCCACACTGAAAGATTTCAATTACCTTTTCCGTATGCCTAGATTGGGGGCTGATGCGTAAGACATCAATTTCCATCGTTTTGATATCCGTTAAAGCCGGTAATAAATTATAGGTATAAGCTGACTGCGTTTGAATCCCATTTAACGTCAAAAAAGGTTTATCTTCTTGACTATAAAGCGTTAAACCATCGGGATAATCTAAACAACAATATTGACAGTCATCTTTAGGCAAATTATGGGCACGCGCCGTAAAACAACGTGCTGAATAAGCTAAAGGCAAACGCCCATAAACGAAAAGCTCAGTTTCTACCTCCGCAGGGCAAATCATATCAACCAACGTATCGCGTGACAATTCTACCGGTAGCACCCAGCGGCGTAGCCCAAAACTGACTAATCGTGCTAGGGCGCGTGTATTATAGATATTAATGCTATGACCGGTGACAAAGGGGGTTCCTTCTAATAATTGCACCGCTGCCATATCATTGGCTTCTATCATAAAATGCTCATTCTCGCAAAGCTTGCGTAAAGTTTTGAGTTCCGACTCCGCCTCTAGTAGGGCTAATGTCGATAGTACAACTTCTTTACCAGCTATGACTAACCGCTCTGCTAATGCCAACCAATCAGAAGTGCGTAGTATTTTGCGTTTAGAACAAATGGTTTCGCCTAGATAAATAATATCAATAGTCGTTTCAGCCATTTGTTCATAAAAATCTAACAGGGTATCACGCGCCCAATAATATGACACCGGTCCCAGGGCTAGTTTAGGTTGAGAGTTTTTCATAATTTAAATATGACTTGCTGTTTAAGTTTTTTCCAAAATAATAATAATAACAAAGATTGTATATTTAATGCGAATTTAAACCTACTTTTTTTGAGGAATAGCGGCTATTTTTGAGAAAAAAATATCTCTTTAATAATCAACGAGTTAATTAACTCTTGTCACGGGGCGGATACCACTCATTTTTGCTAAAATTTATAGCAGATTTGCTAAAATTTATAACTGAAAATTGTAAAAAAAGACAGTGTTTGCAAAATTTTCATCCAAAGCTTCAAAAAAATAAGAAACGTTTTTCAAAATAGCTATTTTTTTGAATTTTTAACCTAATTTTTCTTAAAATTGTAAAAAAAATAAAATGATAAAAAACAATAACTTAATTAACATCTTCCACGGGGAATATAAAACAAATTTTGACGGATTTTATGGAAAGACTTCAGAATCGAAAAAGACTTCAAAAAAACAATTTTAGGTTGTAATATTTTAAAAATCCAAAGAGGGTGAGCAAGCAAAAAACCTACAAAAAAACCTGATTTGAGTTATGAATATAAGGTGTGTATTTTTGTATTTTTTTATCTTAAATAATTGACAAATTAAAAAAATTATGTTAAAACGCAAAGTGGACTAATTTATATTAGTGAGTGCCTTTACAATTTTTTATAATTCATTGATTTAATCAGAATTTCAGAATTAATGAAAATTCACTTGATTTTTAATTTTGAAAATTCTAATTCTAACAATAAAAATGTCTTGTACATAGTATAGTCCATAAAACTTACCATTCGCACTTTCGCATCTTTTTAACTAATAAAATAATCCTGGTACAACTCAATTCAAAAATAGGAAATATAAATATGGCACGATTCACTTTTTTGATTAGCGTATTATTTTTAGTAATAAGTTGTGCCTCTAATCCCCGCACTTTTGTGGAAACTCAGGATGAAACGGGGGTTTGGAAGGCAGTTCATTTACATAATAACTATGGTTTATTTGCCAATAGAAATCAAGAAGTCTGGCGGCGTGTGGTTGATATTTTGTCTGAAAAATACGATTTAGAAGTGTTAGATAGAACGAGTGGTTACATTCGCACTTCATGGAAATATTTATTGCCCAGTGATAATGATAAAAAATATCGCAGTCGGATTATTATCAAAATGTTGGGGAATGTTTGGCACACTGCTAAACTTAAAACGGAAGCCCAATTGTGGGATGATAGCCATGATATTTGGATTACTGGTTATGATACGGCTGTCTTGGAAGAGGTTTATAAAGATGTGCAAGGGCGCATCGGCACTTCAATTAGATAATAGTTGGTGGGCAAAAAAAGACTTGCCCACCCTACATAAAAATCCAAATTTCAGCCGTTTAAAGTATAATTAACAACAATCCCAGGTGTAAAATACCTTAGAAAAATCTAACTTTTCCAAATCCGTTTGGGTAATGAAAAAGTTCCCTACCCCACTATCTCCCCACATTATATCGACAGCATTATCTGTGTCTATTTGCAAAAGTAAAATGTATTTTTCGAGAGATTCCTTATTAGAGCGGGGGTCTTCCTGGGTAAAATGGGCATAGCCACCTATTTTATGCCCTTCCGAAGAAAATTTTTCTGCGTATTCTTCCCAAATGTCATCTTCTTTATCAGCGAATTGTTCAAACTCATAGTCAGTATAGCTCACCGGTGCAACCTTTTTCTTAAATTGTAATGAACTACTTCCAAAAAAGGGTAGCCCTTTAGGTTCAGGCAAAAAACTAAAATCGGTGACTAAATCATCTTCCGTTTTTGAAATCGTCGGAAAATAAATAACCCGAAAGCCTTCTTGTTGGGTGGGATTATCCCAGTTTGCCCCATAAAAATCATCGTCTGCAATGTAAAATTGCAAAATGCCTTCTTGTGGAAAACCTTCTAAACAGGGCACTTCTTCAAAATTAATTTGCGCCAGTAGAAACAATGGGTTGCCCTGAACCCCTTTTGGATATTCATAACCTTTAGGCAAATAGGGCAAACCACCCAATTAACTTTGCCATAAAACTAAATGATCATTTTTTTCTGCACGGATAACAATATAGGGTTTAATAGATGATTCTAATTTATCCCAGTATTGTTCCAACGCCGGGGATAATTCTAGTTGGTATGCCATGATTTTTTTCCTGAGTTATACAAAAGTTTCATGTAGGGGCAAGACTGAAGGGTTGCTCTTCATTATTGCAAAAATATCATATCACAATAACGACACATAAAGCTTTTATTTACGACGCTTTGATCGAGTTTTTTTAGGCTTTTTCATCAAACTTAACAGGTGTTTATAGTTGATAGTACACATTTTCAGATGCGGATGCCCACACTGCTTAAAAAAACAAGTACAAAATAACTTCTAAAACACTTCGTTCAAACATGACAGCTTTCTAAAAAGCTATCAGCTTTTAATTAACTATCGTTTAACCCGTTGAGCAAAAGCATAAATAATTAGCACCAAGCCTAAACCAATCAACATCATAAACAGGGCATATATTACCGTCTCATTCCAAGTATCAGGCCAATAAGGAGTCGAACTGATTAAGCGTTCTTTTCCATGCGCTTCGACATATTCACGGACTTGAAAGGGCCAAATTACCCATAATGAACCAATGAGTATGCCAATAATCATTAAAAGAGTCGCACGATAAAAACGGGCTAAAAGCAAACCTATAACTCGACTAAAAACGATTAATCCCGTAAGAACACCTAAACAAAAGGGAATAAGGATCGTAAACTGAAAATGACCGATTGCATTCAATATCGTGTCATATTTCCGTAAAATGAGTAAAATAAATGATCCTGAAATGCCTGGTAAAAGCATAGCTGATATCGCTAACATGCCGCTCAGAAAAATAAACCAGGCACTATCAGGCGTATTAACAGGCACCAAATTGACAATCAACCAACCAAGCACTGTACCCATACTGATAAAAAACACGGCTGACATATCCAATCGTTTAGCTTCTGGTAGCAGAGCAATAATGGAACCAACAATGAGTCCAAAAAATAATCCATAAATTGGCTCAGGATGGGTATGCAATAAGACTGGCAAAGGAATAACTCTGGTAAAAAATAGCATGGCGCAAAGAATGCCAATGAGGAGGGGAATTAAAAAACTAAAATGGGGGCGCTGTAAAACCGCTTTAAATTCTAGCTTAAAGATATGTTGTAACCAGAGAACATCAAAAGAACGAATAGCGTTAAGTAATTTGGCATAAATACCTAAAATAAAAGCCATAGTGCCACCGCTAACACCAGGAACAACATCGGCTGCCCCCATACAAAAGCCTTTTGCGGCTAAAATCAGTTTGTTTGTCATAAAATAATGTTTCTCGTTAAAAAACCTGACAAGCTTTAAAAACCTGTCAGGTTTGTCATTCAATTTAGGATTGGTGATAAACCGCGCTTAAACTATGCACTGCTTCAACCAACTCTTTGACATGTTCAGGATCAATTTGTGGATGAATACCATGCCCTAAATTAAACACATGTCCATTGCCATTCCCAAAACTGGCTAAAATGCTCGCCACTTCTTCACGAATACGTTCTGGTGAAGAATACAAAATACAGGGATCCATATTACCTTGCAATGCGACTTTATCGCCCACGCGCTTCCGCGCTTCACCTATCGGTAATTTCCAATCTAAACCCAGTGCATCACAACCTGTAGCAGCGATCTTTTCTAACCATTCATTACCCTCTTTAGTAAATAAAATCACCGGCACCCTTTGCCCTTCATATTCACGAGTCAACCCTTGCACAATTTTTTGCATATAATTTAAAGAAAAGGCTAAATAATCGCGATTCGTGAGAATACCACCCCAGGTATCAAATATCATGACTGCTTGTGCGCCAGCAGCGATTTGTGCATTCAGATAGCTGGTAACAGTCTGCGCAAGCTTATCTAACAAGCTATGCATAACATCTGGTTGTTCAAACATCAAGCCCTTAACTTGCGAAAAATTTTTAGTTGTGCCACCTTCAATCATATAAGTTGCCAATGTCCAGGGACTACCTGAAAAACCAATCAGTGGCACTCGCCCATCTAGTTCACGCCGAATCAAACTCACAGCATCCATAACATAGCGTAAATCCTCATTCGGATCAGGCACACCTAAGTTATCTATCTGTGCTTTAGTTCGTATGGGTCGTTCAAAACGGGGACCTTCCCCTTCCGTAAAATATAAACCTAGCCCCATTGCATCGGGAATCGTCAGAATATCTGAAAACAAAATAGCAGCATCTAGTGGAAATCGGGCGAGTGGCTGCATTGTGACTTCACAAGCTAATTCTGGTGTTTGGCACAATGTCATAAAATTTTTAGCGCGACTTCTTATTTCACGATATTCTGGCAAATAACGTCCCGCTTGACGCATGATCCATATTGGAGTCATATCAACCGGTTGTCGCAATAAAGCACGTAAAAAACGATCATTTTTCATTAGTTATTAGTTATCCGTTATCAGTTATCATTTTTTGTCATCGCTGTGGTAAGACATTTCTTTAATCGGTTCATGAAAATTATACGCTTCATTGCCTTCGTTGGCTTTCTTTTTAGCATATTTATGTAATAACCAAGCGATTAAAATCGCAACGAATATGCCAGCAATCGTTATTAACAAAATAATCATTGTGGATGAAAACACCTGAGATGATGGGCTGCTTTCATTAGCTACGTTGCTTACCTGCTTCACATTATCATCAGAAACGGGTACAACCGGCTGAATATTATCAACCACTGTTTCTGGTTTCGCTGGAAGAGAGCCAGAATCACTTGCCTCGCCTGAAAGCGGAGCTGGACCTAGCTCGCTTGGCTGTTCATCAACAGGAGCAATCTTGGACGGTTGGGTATTATCTGTACTTTCCATCACTGAAGATGTTGTCAGTTCTAAAGGTGGTGTCACCACTGGTGGGCAAACAATAGATTGTTGACGGCGATTTTTCCATTCATCATTTTGCCGATTCAATTCCTGAGTGGCTTCAGCCCGACTAAGAGTTTGCATTTCTAAAAACGATGGAATGCGTAAAATGTCACCCACCTTTAACGAATTGATATTGCATGAAATTCTAAATGCGTGGGGATTAGCTCTATGCAAAGCTAAAATAGCTTGATGGCGACTAATCGAACTGGGACTGACTTTAGCGGCAATATTCCAAAGCATATCACCCGATTTAATGGGACCATAAGTGTTAATATTTTCGGCTTGCACCGTATTCAATGTGCTGCTGGATGCAAGGACCAGGTAACTCAGTGTAAGCAATAAATTCAATTTGGGCATTTTTAGCTCCTATGTAATACTATGAACCTATCCCACTATTCAAAAATGCGGAACCATGAATAAAAATAGTTTGGTTTTTAACCAAAAAACGAGGGTACAGAATAACATTTTTTAAGCGCATATACTTTGTCACTTTCTAAAAAAACGAAAACTTGAACATCCTGAATATATTGAGTATTTAAAAAAACTCAAACATCAAGAAATAGGAAATAATGATAAAATCTACCCATTAACCGTTAACCATTAATCATTATCTAAAGGAAGCTATTTTTGGATTTAATCACATTAGTATTATTTATTATCGGATTTGTTTTATTAATTTTGGGTGCGAACCTATTGGTACAAGGCGCATCTAATTTAGCGGAGTCCCTGGGCATTTCACGATTAGTCGTGGGTCTCACTGTCGTCGCGTTTGGTACCAGTGCGCCCGAATTAGCCGTTAATTTGCAATCGACATTCATGGAACAACCTAGTTTAGCAGTAGGTAATGTAGTCGGAAGTAATATTCTTAATATCTTGCTAGTTTTAGGTGTTGGGGCTATTATCGTGCCACTTGGTGTTCATAAGCGATTGATTAAATTAGAAATACCAATCATGATCGGGGTATCGTTCCTACTTTTTTTATTATCCCTGGATGGCACACTCAATCATTGGGATGGTTTATTATTATTCAGTGGCATTGTGTTCTACAGCATTTTTTCTATTAAAACCTGCCGCCAACCCAGTGTTGATGCCCAAGAAGTTTGTTCATTACCCGAATGGAAAGAAGATAAAAATCCCAAAGCACTCTACAACATCATCAAAAATATCTTTTTTATCATAGTGGGATTAGGGCTACTAGTGCTTGGCTCACAATGGTTAGTTAATGGTGCCATTGCCCTCGCCCAATTATTTGGCATTAGTGAATTAATTATTGGTTTGACGATTGTTTCAATAGGAACTTCATTACCCGAGTTGGCAACCGTTGTAGTTGCCAGTTTGCGTGGTGAACAAGATTTGGTAGTAGGCAATGTTATAGGCAGTAACCTGTTTAATATTTTATTAGTATTGGGTTTTACAAGTCTCATTGCCCCGGCAGGTATTGAGGTGCCTCACGCAGCCATTGTGTTTGATATGCCGATCATGATTGCAGTAGCCATTGCTTGTTTTCCGATTTTCTTTACCGGTTATACGATTACACGATGGGAGGGTGGGGTATTTTTAGCTTTCTATGTGGCTTATGCCCTATATTTATTCTTAAATGCCACTCAACATACTTTATTACCTGCTTTTAGTGCAGTCATGCTTTGGTTTGTCATACCGTTGACAGTGATTACTTTCATTGTTTTAGTTTTGCGAGACAAACAAACTTCCTCAAAAAATGGATGATCACAAGCTATAACAAGCTAAATCCCTTTTCCACCACCGGTATAAAAAAATAACCAAAGATAATATAAAGCGCGATAAAAAAAAACATCACAATTATCGCGCAGCCAAAAGCTATCGCATTGATATAAAAGGTTCGATTTTTGAATAATTGATTTTTTATTTTGAACACTTTTTGGTTTCTATTTATCCTGCAAAAGTTTAGTGGTTCCTATAGGGGCGAACCTGCGTGTTCGCCCTCATTAACAATTAGCAATTACTTTTCACCCATGAAAGCACCAAACAACTGTAACAGGCTTAAGAACAAGTTATAAATACTCACATAAAGCGTCACTGTTGCCATAATATAGTTGGTTTCACGCCCATGCACCATGTCACTAGTTTGATAGAGAATTAAACCACACATTAACAAAACAAACATCGCCGACACGGCTAAAGATAAGCCCGGCAAATTAAAAACAATAGCACCAATACCGGCTAAAAATGCCACCAAAATGCCTGCAAACAGGAATCCGCCTAAAAAGCTGAAATCCTTACGGCTAGCTAAGGCATAGCCCGACAAGCCTAAAAAAATGACCGCCGTTGAACCAAAAGCCATCATCACTAATTGGGAGCCATTACTAAACATAGTCAAGTAAGCACTGATGATGGGTCCCAAAGTTAAACCCATAAATCCAGTCAAGGCAAAAACACCAGCCAGCCCCCACACACTATTTTGCAGCCAGTGTGTCAGGAACAGTAATCCTAAATAGCCGCCTAAAACCACTAACCAATGCATAGGGGGCATGTTCATCACCATCGCAATACCCGCCGTCGCAGCTGAAAATAACAAAGTCATCGACAACAACATATAAGTATTGCGAATCAACTTGTTAGCTTCAACGCTTGACAAAGGTGCTTGCTCAAAAACTTGCTCGTCTTGATTAGTAAACGTCGTGTTTTTAAAATTTGGAGCACCTTGATGGCTATTGCTCACAGTCACTTTCTGATTCACGTTATCAAATAAGCCCATAAAACACCTCACTGATAAAATTAAAAATTAAAGCCAATGCTATATCTCAACTTTAATTTATAATAACAATTTATAAAAAAACAAGGGGAATATTGTTATATTGGCATAAAAATACTTTTTTTAAACATATTTTCAAAAAAATGTTATTTTTAAAGTGGATATACCCATAATTGACAACTGACAACTGATAATGATTAATTTAACTAACGTAAGTATAGCTTTTGGACATGTGACACTTTTAAACAAAATTGCCCTACGCATAGATAACGGTGAGCGTATCTGTCTCATTGGGCGCAATGGTGAGGGCAAATCCACCCTATTAAAAATTATTAGCCATGAAATCAATCCAGATCACGGCAAAGTGGAATGCCCACAAAATCTCAGAATAGCTCAATTAAGTCAAGAACCCGTATTTAATGCAAAGGATACCGTATTTCATGCCGTCGCAAAAAGTTTGGGCAGCGTTGGGCAACTGCTTGAACAATACCATCATTTAGTACAACGCCTAGCTCACCATGATGATGAACATTTATTAGCACAATTAGAAAGCGTACAACACCACCTTGAAGCTGAAGATGGATGGCTGCTAGAACAGCGCGTGGAAACCGTATTATCAAAACTAAAACTTCCCCCCGAACAAACACTAGGGGAAATGTCTGGGGGATGGCGACGGCGCGTCGCCCTCGCACAAGTTTTAGTCACTGAACCCGATTTATTACTATTAGATGAACCCACCAATCATCTGGATATTGACGCGATAACCTGGCTAGAAGAAATGTTACTAGAATTTAACGGTAGCTTATTATTTATTAGCCATGATCGTCGCTTTATGCAGCGCATTGCAACCAGGATTATTGAATTAGATCGAGGGCAATTAACCAATTATCCAGGAGATTATGCTACCTATCTCCGCCAAAAACAAGCCGCCTTAGAAGTCGAAATAAGCAAAGCCGCTAAATTCGACAAACACTTAGCGCAAGAAGAAGTTTGGATTCGTCAGGGTATCAAAGCCCGTCGCACTCGTAATGAAGGAAGAGCACGCACCTTAAAAAAATTGCGTGAACAACGCGCCCAACGCCGTGAAAAAATAGGTAAAATACGCTTAAATCTTGATAGTGGCGAATTATCAGGGCGCATCGTGATTGAAGCAGAGGCGATCAACAAATCTTATCAAAACCAACCGCTAGTACGCGATTTTTCCACCCTCATTATGCGCGGTGATCGTGTAGGCTTAATTGGACCCAACGGTATCGGTAAAACCACTTTACTTAAACTATTACTAGGCGAACTCCCGCCAGATAGCGGCACCATTAAATTAGGAACTCAACTCAGCATTGCTTATTTTGAACAACTCCGTACTGAACTCAATCCAGAAGAAACGGTTATTGATGCCGTCGCGCAAGGGCACGAAATGATCACCATTAATGGGCAGAAAAAACATATCATGTCTTATCTCAGCGATTTCCTATTTGCCCCAGCACGCGCCCGCTCTCTCGTCAAATCCCTATCTGGCGGCGAACGAAATCGTTTATTATTAGCACGTTTATTGATTAAACCCGCTAATGTACTCGTATTAGACGAACCCACTAATGACTTAGATGTCGAATCCTTAGAATTACTAGAAGAACGCTTATCAAATTATTCAGGTACTTTATTACTGGTTAGCCATGATCGTAGTTTTTTAGACAATATTGTCACATCCACCATCGTCTTTGAAGGAAATGGAATCATCAAAGAATACGTAGGCGGTTATCAAGATTGGCTCAACCAACGCCCCACACCCCAGGAAAAAAGCACATCCAAAAAACAGGTAGCATCCCCATCCAAATCCACTCAACCGAAAACCCGTTATAAATTAACTTATAAAGAACAACGCGAATTAGCAGAACTACCGGCACAAATTGAATCGTTAGAAGATGAACTAACCGAATTACAAACGCTGATAAGTAGCCCCGCTTTTTACCAAGGTGAGCAGAAAAAAATTAACGACACCTTAACACGTATCAAAACCATTGAAAATGAATTGAAAACAAAATATGCTCAATGGGAGCATTTAGAAGCTTTGGAAAGTTAGGTGTAGCCCACCATCATAATTGCTCCAAAGATGGTGGGTTTTTCTACCCACGCTTGCTAAATTGGTATGTTAGCTTTTAAAGTACGCCATTTCCGATACAAAGTTCGTTCACTCACGCCAAGCTTTTTAGCTAAGGTTTTATTATTGCCCTTAAAATATTGTACCACCCATTGTAAATATTGTCGTTCCACTTCACGCAATGGCATCACAACCTGCGAAACAGGCTTTTGCTCCGTCTTCTTCACCAAGTCCATACATTCTTCCTGTAAATGTTCTGGCAAAATCAAGTTGCCATCAGCTAATAAACTAGCTCGTTCTAAAATATTCCGTAATTCTCGAATATTCCCAGGAAATTCATACATTTGCAATATTTGCAACACTTGAGGATGCACCGATAAATGGCATTTAGGATTTATTCGTTGCAATTGGCTATCAATTAATAAGGGCAAATCGTCGCGCCGCTCTCGTAAGGCGGGTAATAAAATGGGAAATGTGCTAATGCGATAGTATAAATCTTGGCGAAATTCACCGATGCTCACCATTTTTTTGAGGGGACGATGGGTAGCACAGATTACCCTAAAATTCGCCTGTTGCGCTTCAACGCTGCCAACACGACGATAAATGCCCGTTTCCAATAACCGTAATAATTTCACCTGCAAAGATAATGGAATATCCCCGACTTCATCAATAAATAGTGTACCACCTTGTGCGGCTTCAACTAAGCCTTGCTTGCGGGTATGCGCTCCAGTAAATGCACCTTTTTCATGTCCAAACATTTCGCTTTCAAACAAACTTTCTGATAAACCAGAACAATCGACGGGTATAAAATGCCCTTGTGCTCGATTACTGGCGGCGTGTATCGCTTGAGCCACTAATTCTTTACCTGTTCCGGATTCACCGAGTAGCAATACACTCGTTTCAGCAGGTGCCACGCGAGAAACCAGTGCCAACATACGGTTAAAAGCTTGACTGCGCCCAACTAAACATTGGCGCTGTGCTTGTGTACTCGCAATCTTGGTACAGCGCATAATTTCAAGCAAATAAATGATTTCGTCTTTGTCATTATATATTGGCAATATTTGTATATTGACATGACTTTCACCGTGTGGCGTATGGTGCAGGTGTAGCACACGCTGCGGCTGTTTCGTTTCTAAAGTCGCTTTTAAAGGGCAACTTTCTCCTGCTTGATCACAAGGAACCTTATAGTGATGTGAAACTTCATAGCAATAATGATGTTCAAGTAAGTCTTCTTTATCATAATGGTAATGGTGCCGATAAGCCGCATTAGCAGCGAAAATCTGGTAGTTCTGACTGAGCAGGATTGCAGGTTCAGACAAACATTCTAGTAGGGTTTTGACTTCATTAGAAATTTTCATTGTTTTATCATTAAATTATCAGTTAAGAACTTTAACCAATATTGTCATATTTGTCAGCCTTAGTCAATATAATATGACTTAATTGACATAATCTGCCGGATTTGTATCTCGTGTCGTGGGGATTTTTCAACAATAATGATTAAAACAATAATAAGCTAAATAGGATTTCTTTCATTTGGCACAACGATTGCTTTTTTAAAATTTTATTGATCACAATATGAAGCTTTTTCAAATTGAAACTCATGAGCAAATTGATATTTTGGCGCAGTGCCTTGGTGCGTGAACTGACTTTAGTTTTACTCATCAAGCTCGTTCTTATTTACTTCTTAAAAGTGATGTTTTTTAGCGAGCCAGTCGCTGTTTCATGGAAAGCAGCAGACATCGATCAGGTTTTATTAGATTTGAAAAATACTCATTCCCACACATCTGTAGAATAGAGGAAAGCAAATATGTCAGAAAGCGTGGTTGAACTGTCCCGTTTACAATTTGCCATTACGGCAATGTATCACTTTTTATTTGTGCCACTGACGTTGGGATTATCCGTTATTATGGCTATCATGGAATCCGTTTATGTCATGACGAATAAGCAGATTTACAAAGATATGACGCTATTTTGGGGCAAGTTATTTGCGATTAATTTTGCTCTTGGAGTCACCACCGGGATTACGCTAGAATTTCAATTTGGTACCAATTGGGCTTACTATTCGCATTATGTGGGTGACATTTTTGGTGCACCGTTAGCCATTGAAGGGATGATGGCGTTTTTTCTGGAATCAACCTTTATTGGATTGTTTTTCTTTGGCTGGGATAGGTTGAGCAAACGCCAACATTTGATGGTGACTTGGTTAGTCGCCCTTGGATCGAATTTATCCGCTTTATGGATTTTGATTGCCAATGGTTGGATGCAAAATCCAGTTGGGGCTGAATTTAATTATGAAACCATGCGTATGGAGTTGATGAGCTTTACAGAAGTGATTTTTAATCCCGTCGCTCAAGTTAAATTTGTACATACTGTCTCGGCAGGTTATGTCACTGGTTCAATGTTTGTGTTAGGCATCAGTAGCTATTATCTGCTCAAAAAACGCGATCTGGCTTTTGCCAGACGCTCATTTGCCGTGGCAGCCGGGTTTGGATTAGCCGCAGTATTATCAGTCATTGTGTTAGGCGATGAAAGTGGCTATGCCGCCGGTGAGGTGCAAAAAACGAAATTGGCTGCGATTGAGGCAGAATGGGAAACGGAGGAACCGCCCGCCGCTTTTACCCTCTTTGGTTTGCCGAATCAAGAAACGCAACAGACGGATTATGCTATCAAAATACCTTATGTCATGGGAATTATCGCTACCCGTTCATTTGATGAAGAAGTGAAGGGCATTAAAGAATTGATTGAGGAAAATGAGGCGCGTATTCGTCGTGGCATCATCGCATACGGCTTGTTTAAGCAACTCCGTCAACAGCTCAAGGAAGGAAAAGTCAGTGAAGAGACGAAAGCGGAATTTGATCAATATAAAAAAGACTTGGGTTATGGTTTGCTGCTGAAGAAATACACGTCAAAAGTGGTTGATGCCACCGATGAGCAAATTATCAGCGCCGCTCACGATACGATTCCATCAGTTGCCTTGCTTTTTTGGTCATTTCGGATTATGGTTGCTTGTGGTTTTCTCATGCTATTTATTTTTGTGATGGCATTTTATCTCACTGCGAAACGTACCATTATGGAAAATCGCTGGCTGTTGTGGTTAGCCTTGTTTGGAATACCTTTGCCTTGGATTGCTTGCGAAATGGGCTGGATTGTCGCAGAAGTGGGGCGGCAACCCTGGTCAATTGCTGAAATATTGCCAACCTATTTAAGTACTTCAACTCGTAGTATCGGTGATTTGTACTTTAGTCTAGCCGGATTTATTGGTTTTTACACGCTATTGCTGGTTGTCGAACTTTATTTGATGTTCAAGTATGCGCGACTTGGTCCAAGTAGTTTGCATACAGGACGCTATCACTTTGAAAAATCCTAATAAGGTTTTGTTGAAACGGGAGAGATTATAAAATGTTAATTGATTACGAAACCTTAAAATTGATTTGGTGGGTATTTGTCGGCCTGTTATTAATCGGTTTTGCGCTGACAGATGGTTTTGATATGGGTGTCGGGGCATTACTGCCATTTTTGGGAAAAAATGATGAAGAACGCCGCGTGATTATCAACTCGATAGGGCGAACTTGGGAAGGTAATCAAGTTTGGTTTATCACCGCAGCAGGTGCCATTTTTGCAGCATGGCCCATTGTCTATGCGGTTGCCTTTTCCGGATTTTATATTGCCCTGTTATTAGCGTTATTTGCGCTTTTCTTTCGCCCGGTTGGATTTGATTATCGCAGTAAATTACAAAATCCACGTTGGCGCTCCACTTGGGATTGGGGCTTGTTTATTGGTGGGGTGGTACCAGCCCTGATATTTGGTATCGCGTTTGGTAATTTGCTACAAGGAGTGCCTTTCCATTTTGATAATGAATTACGTGCTTATTACACAGGCAGTTTTTGGGGCTTGCTCAATCCGTTTGCGCTATTAGCAGGTGTCATTAGTTTATCGATGTTAGTGATGCACGGAGCGGTTTATTTACAATTACGCACTGAAGATGTGATTTATGTTCGTAGTCAGAAAGCGGTTAAATTCTTTGGGGGATTATTGATCATCACATTTGCTTTAGCCGGCGTGTGGGTAGCAGTGGGAATTGATGGGTTTAAGGTGATTTCCATGCCACCTCTTGATGCCTTACCCAATCCGTTAGCAAAAAGCGTTGAAATGGTGCCAGGCGCGTGGATGAGTCATTATGAAATGACTCCTTGGACAATGCTAATACCAGGGTTCGCCTTTGTGGGGGCTTTTCTCACCATTTTATTATCACACTTTAACGCACCGGGACGGGCTTTTATCAGTAGCAGTGCTACCTTAGTCTGCGTGATTTTAACAGCGGGCGTGTCGATGTTTCCCTTCATCATGCCATCAAGCACTCAACCTGATAGTAGCTTAATCGTCTGGGATGCCAGTTCGAGTCATCTCACTTTAACCATTATGTTTTGGGTAACCGTCATTTTGGTGCCATTGATTGTTTTATACACCAGTTGGGTTTATCGGGTATTGCGTGGTAAAATTACAGTGCAATATATTCGTGAAAATGAATATTCTTCTTACTAGCTAGGAGAGTCGTATGTGGTATTTTACTTGGATTTTAGGTGTGTTGTTGGCTTGTTCGGTAGGGATTATAAATCTCTTATGGTTAGAAGCGCACGATAGTTTAGAAGATAGGGCGGAATCAGTTTAATAGGAGAAAGTTATGGAAAAGAGACACGATATGGGCACAGGTGGAGATTGCATCTGTCCAAAATGTGAAGCACGAATGGAACACAAACGTGGCATTCCCTGCCAAGATGAAAGGTGTCCTAAATGCGGCGCAAAGATGCTTCGGGAAGACTCGTATCATCATGAGCTTCTGATGGTGAAAAAGGCTAAGAAGAACAAGCCAGAATGAAGAATAGAATTCGGTTGCGCGAGCAACCGACAAAACAATGGTAAGTCATATAAACTATTAAGGAAAACGTTATGAAAAAGATTGTATTAACAGCAAACGATGAGCTCGGTTTGGACGGCGATATGGCACCGATGTAGCTTGTGCGGTCTGTGCAGCGAAGCTTGTGAGTTCAATGCCCTAGCACAGTCCAAAACACATGTTCTCGTGTTTGCGGACTTATGCCACGGCTGCGGTGTTTGTAGCTACGTTTGCCCAGAAGATGGGGCCATCACAGAGACTGAACGGCGCATTGGTATGGTCGAGACAGGCGTGTTTCAGGATATGAACACGCATGATGTCCTTTTTTCACAAGGGCGACTGGACGTGGGGGAACTGATGGCGACCCCCTTGATCAAGGCAGTTAGAAAGACTTCTGATCCCGCACGAACGGTGATTATTGATGCACCGCCCGGCACATCATGCCCATTAGTGGAAACAGTGCGTGGGGTTGATTATTGTCTTCTAGTGACAGAGCCTACACCTTTTGGACTCAACGATTTGGAATTGGCAGTGGGGGTGATGCGTTTGCTATCCCTGCCCTTTGGGGTGATCATTAACCGTAGCGATAGCGGCGATAATCAAGTGAAAAATTATTGCCAGCTGGAGGGTATTCCCGTGTTGATGGAAATACCATTTCGCCGCGACTTAGCAGAAGCCTATTCTAAAGGGATACCCTTTGTCCAAATAGATGAACGCTACAGAACCCTATTTCAACAGATGGTTGTCAAAATCCGCCAGGAGTTAGAGCTATGAAAGAATTGACCATCATCAGTGGCAAGGGCGGCACGGGTAAAACCACCTTATGTGCAGCCTTTGCTTCTTTGGCGAGAGGGAAGGTACTCACTGACTGCGACGTGGATGCAGCTGATCTTCATCTACTCTTGGAACCCACGGTGCGCCACAGGGAAGATTTCATCGGTGGCCGATCCTATAGGATAGACTGGGACTTGTGTTCAGAATGCGGAGACTGTAAAGCGGCGTGTCGCTTTGATGCCATCTACTTTGAAAACGGTTATGTCATAGATTCTCTAGCCTGTGAGCAGTGTGGCTTGTGTGCCCTAGTCTGCCCAGATGAGGCGATTGCTATAAAGGATGCAATCAACGGTGAATGGTTCATCTCTGATACACCGTTTGGCAAGCTGGTACACGCCAAGCTTGGTATTGGCGAGGATAATTCTGGCAAGTTAGTTAGCCTAATACGTCGCCAAGCTAAACGGATTGCTGAAGAGCAGAATCTTAGCTTGATCATCAATGACGGTCCACCCGGTATTGGATGCCCTGTGACTGCTGCCATTACGGGTGTCGATAGTGTACTCATTGTCACTGAGCCAACCTTGTCTGGTATACACGATTTGGAACGAGTCTCTCAGTTGTGCAAACACTTCGATATTCCAGTGCTGCTCTGTATTAACAAACACGATATCAATCCCATCAACAGTGAGCTAATTCGGGCATATTGCGTTGCCAATAGTATCTCCTTGGTGGGGGAAATTCCCTTTGAAGCGGCGATCAACCAAGCCCAAGTCGCCCGCAAGAGCGTGGTGGATTTTAATTGCGGTGAGGTGTCTGGGATAGTCACTCGCTTATGGGCAGATATAGAAACTATTTTGAAATGTGAGTAAAAACATAAACCTATCCCACTATTCAAAAATGCGGAACCCTTCATTCCAATCGTTTGGTTTTTAACCAAAAATCGGATTTCTAAGCTCAAATTGCTGGTATATGCTTCGCAAACGTCAATCACTTTTTTATCCAAAATGGGTAATCATTTTGCAAAATTAGTCAAAAAAAATAATATTTCTAATGAATTATAAAAAATAGCTTGACATTATCTTAAATGATATGGTAGTATATAAAACACATTATAAAAAGATAGAAATCTGGGGTCGTAGCTCAGTTGGGAGAGCGTGGCGTTCGCAATGCCAAGGTCAGGAGTTCGATCCTCCTCGGCTCCACCATTTTTTCACAGGTCATGTTTTTTCGGGAATTAAAAATTAATAACTGAATGCCCTGATAGCTCAGTTGGATTAGAGCGTCCCCCTCCTAAGGGGAAGGTCAGAGGTTCAATTCCTCTTCAGGGCGATTTTTTACATCCTTGTATATTCATTGTGCGGCTGAAAATCAATAAATAGAATGTTGATTTTCAGCTTTTTTTTTGCATTTTATCCTAATTCACAATTCACAATTCATAATTACCAATAAGCTACGTTCTCATATTTATCAACTACATTCCACAAGATTTTTTTAAACCTAGAAGGTGTGACAATATTAGGTACAATAGTTTTTACGCCTCCCATCCCGGTAATCGTTATTGTGCCGTAATTAAAAATAATACCCAAAGGACCTTGGCGTATAGTGATGCTTTCAAATCGTGAAAGTTTGAGTTCAATGATTGTTCGACTTAACAAACCGCATTTAAATAGAACGCGTTTTGAAGTTATCCCTAATTCAGTCGTTTGTTTGATAACAAAAACTTCCCAAAGCATCATTAATCCAACGAATAATAATGCCATTAAACCCAAACGCCATACTGCTATTTCTAATAAATCCCTTGAAATCAATTTGGGTACCCATATCAATACCGTTGGCATATCTTCCCCAATGAAAGCCGGAGCAAACGCTAAAAAATAACTAGAAAGTATAACCAGCAACACTGCCCCCAAATCTAAATAAAAAAACCAGTGAGTCTTAGCCTGGTAAATAATCTTTTCATCTGTTATTAGAATATTTTTATTTAGTTTTGTAGCCTTCGATGATTTTGTAGTTGATGGTGGTTTCGTCAATTTTTTATGGGTAACAGATAACTTTTTAGCATTTAATTTTTTAGCATTTTCGCTTTTCTTAATCACCTGCTGTTCACGGATAACCCGATTTTCAATAAAAGATCGCTGACTCATTTGCCATCTTTCAATAAGCCACCGTTTGCTGACTTGCCATCCTGATATCACCCACTTTTTGCGGACTTGCCATCCTGCTATCACCCACTTTTTGCTGACTTGCCATCCTTTTTTCCAGGTTTTAACAAAATAACGCCCATATTTTTTGATATTTTGATTTTTTTCCTCATTCTCTGTTAGTGAATCATCATAATGAGCGCGTTGGTATGGATTTGATAAAACTTGGTAAGCCTCTTTTATTTTATTAAAATCGGCACGGGCGTTTTCATTAGTTTGAGCTTGAGGGGCATAGATTTTACCTAAGCGTATCATAGCCGCTTTGACTTGTTTATAAGTCGCATCTTGTGAAAGTTCGAGAATTTGATATAAATTTTTTGACATCGTTTCGCTAAATTTTTTAGTCGTTAGGAACAGGGATAAAATAATTTCTAAAGTGTATGCCTGCGTTTGGTATAATTATAAATCAAAAATCGTACAAAAATCGTAATGACTCTGCCTTCCTTGTCGCTATGAGACATATTTCTAAATAATTTTGAACTATGATTTTTATGATTTTTATGATTTTTATGAAGGTGTCGATCAAAGCTAATTGGTGATACTTGATGAAGCATTTCGCGGATTAGACAGAGAAAAACGCAGAATATGGTTAGAACGATGTCGTTGCTACTGGCAGGGAGCCACGTTATTATTTATATCGCACGATGTTGGTGATACCCAAACATTTGAGCGAGTGTTGGTTGCGGAATGGCGAAATTTGTGGTTAGAAAAAGGGCAGTTGTATGAAAAAGATAATTGAAAAAGATAGCTCTCTCAATATCAAATAATTGTCTTAACATTTTAGGTAGGCTGGGCAAAGTGTTTTGGTTGCCCACCTTTATCTAACATAAAAGTCTTGATACCAGCTTATAAAATTATCAATACCCACTTTGATAGATGTATTTGGCTTATAGTCTAAATCCATGACTAAGTCATCCACATTCGCATAAGTTGCAGAGACATCTCCCGGTTGCATGGTAACATATTTTTTTCAGCTTTTCTCCTCTTTCAAGTAACCTTAAAGCTAAATGAAAGCCAATAAAGCCGGCTGTTCCTGTTACTAAAATTTTCATAATAATATTTCCGTAAAAAATCTCCCGTGCGATTGAATTGACGTTTTAATTTAAGGCGACTCCCAAATAATAATATACCCGTCAGGGCAATACGATTAAGTTAAGGGCAATAACGAAAATTCGCCCTACAATCACATAATACGTGGATGGGTATATTATTTTTTGGGAGTTTTGCCTAACCATTATTTTTTCCTTCTTTGCAAATGTTCATAAGGAGGTAGGGTTTTCAGACGCTTATCAGTAAGGGGAGTTCCCACCGTAAAATGATACATACTTTGATAATGGGTACCGGTTAAACCTAACATTGTATGAAAAGCATCATCAAAAAAACACCCAACACCAGTCCCACGAACACCTGCAGCCTCAGCTTCTAAGTATAACACTTGTCCCACAATACCCGCTTCCCAAAATAATTGTCTATAGTGCCAAGCACCATTTTTCAAGCTATTTTCAAACTCCGCCAACATACCTAAACTAAAAGCACTATCAGCTGCGATTTCTTGGTTACAAGAAATTTGTTGAGCAACAGTTTGGGGATCGCCACCCACTAATTGGTAAAATGGTAAATATTTAGGACACTTGTTTGGCTTTACCCACTCAAAATAGACACTCTGAAAAGCAGCGTGTAAACTTTCTTTTATGCCCTCGCGTCGAAGTAAAACATACAGCCCTGGCGATAAATCGGTCACTCTATGCACAAATAAGACTAAATGAATACGGGGCAAACGCTGAAAAGTATCCCACGGCACAACACCTTTACGTGGTAAAGTACTATCAAGCAAACGATAAAATACCTTCAAACTGAGTGGTGTGGTAGCATCAAACATTTGGGCACTACGACGTTGACGAATCAACTCAGCAGCACGATTGGTACATGTAAGAGGTAATAATAGAGGTAACGGTGGAGCTGTCCAATTCATTTTTTCCGTAGCGGGTTTGATGGTCGCCTCAAGCACAGAATCAATAATAGGCCATTCATGCTGATGCTTAGGGTCTAACACATTTGCTTTTCCAACCCATTTAACTCCAGCCATCGCTGACACAATTAAATTTTCTGATAAATATAATGAAGATTCTATTTCCTCCTTTGAAGTAGACTGTTCCGGCTCTCCCTTTAAAAAAGAACGTTCAAACCCCCCCCTGGAAAAAGGATGCTTTTTTTCCCCCTTTGAACCCGCTTGTGGACGTTCACCTTGAGTATTAATACATAACAACATACCTGGCACTTCACGTTCGTTCTCGCTAAAGTCTTCTTCTTGATTTAAGCCTAGCGTCATACTCATTTCGGCTTCAGCCCAATGATCTAACAATTGCACACTCCAACCCAAAGTTGCAGCTGCATAACGCACCGCCGCAATAGCATGTCCAATATCCAGTTGACAGTAACGAAAAGCTCTTTCACCATATTTCCAAGAACTACGCCAAGGAATTGAACTCAAACCCAACAAAAAACGACCGCTTGACAATGCTGCTTCAAATTTTTTAGCACCATTTTCTTCAAAAGAGCCACGTTGTTCTAATAGGTGATCATAACTAATATAGTGATAAACTCCTGCTGGCAGACTCGTTATATTAGGTAAAATTACATACCCTTCAGTTGGATGCAAATTACCACTGGAAGGTGTGCAACGTAATACCCAACGATGGGTAGCATATTCTTTCCAAGCTGCAAAACCTAAAGATAATTCCAACAAAGCCGCTATATTGCTTAAAGTCATCGGGCGCGGTGCGATAGCTTTGGAATGATATAAATCAATGTAAGTACATGTCAACGTATCAGCGACCAGGGGCAATTCAAAACATTGAACACCCGTATAATGACGAAAAGAATCGGGCTGTGCATCCCAATTAATTTGACCAGGTCCCCTTGCATAGCGCTCAAAATGATGCTTGGTACGCTCATGGTAAGCCAACACCGTTTCATAATGACTTAGCGGCTTCATTCTAGTCATTTTTCAGTTATCCTAGAAGTTTAAGTGATCTGTTGCTCAGTGCTTGAGGTTTTACTTGTATTAGAAGTTAACCAATTTGCTCTAAGAAATGTGATAAATTATTGATTAATAAATCAATATTTCTAATTTAAAGTAAGTATATTGAGTTCTTTACTGATGTTTTCAATATTGCCATTTTAATTATCTTATGTTAATCGGTTTTTTTATAGCTAAATGGCTATTAAAAATTAAATTAATATTTAATGTTTAATATAATTATTAATTATTAATTAATTATCAGTCTAGTATTTTTAAGCAAATAGCAAAGAATAATACATCAGGGCAACCATAATATGTAGGGCAATCCTTAGCTCCAGCCTCTCGGTTTCTAAAATGTTAAACATTTTAAAATTAGCGAAAACATTAATTTTATAGTATTATAAAAAGTTTGTAAATTGTTACAAATTAGGATTGAATCGGAACTTTTTTAGTCAAGTGAGATCATAAATGAATTTAGATACTTTGGTTTCCGTACAAAACCTATCGCGTTTTTATGGCAATTTTTGTGCTGTCAAAGACATCAGTTTTGAAGTGAAACGTGGACAAATTTTAGGTTTTCTAGGACCCAATGGGGCTGGGAAAACCACTACAATGCAAATCATCACCGGTACGCTAGCACCTTCAATCGGACAAATTTCTGTCGCCGGCTATGACTTATTAGATTATCCCAAATTAGCGAAGGCTGGCATTGGTTATTTGCCCGAACAACCGCCTTTATACCAGGAAATGCTGGTAGAAGAATACTTGCGATTTTGTGCTAAGTTACACCTTATACAGCGTTCCGCTATTAATAAGGCGGTCAATCGTGTCATGGAACAATGTGGTCTGATAGCCGTTAGTAAACGTTTAATTGCTAATTTATCTAAGGGCTATCAACAACGTGTTGGTATTGCTCAGGCTATTATTCATAGCCCTTCGGTCGTTATTTTGGATGAGCCAACGATTGGTTTAGATCCAATTCAAATACGGGAGATTCGAGATTTAATACGCCATCTGGGGGAAGAACATAGTGTTATTTTATCCACTCACATTTTGCCAGAGGTCCAGGCAGTCTGTAATCATGTTCAAATCATTAATCATGGTGAATTAATATTTAATGACACTATTAGTGGTTTATTTTCTCAAATACAATCGACTCATTTACAAATCGCATTGCATCGCCCCCCGGCGATTTCCGTTTTACAGCAAATTCAAGATGTTGAAGAAGTAGAGGTGCAAGATAATCATCATTTTCGCATTCGACATGTTGCTGATAAAAATCCCGCAGAAATGTTGGTAGAAAGAGCCGTAGCCGGTCATTGGGGACTTTATGAGCTTATTCCGGAACACCGTAGCTTAGAACAAGTCTTTGTAGAATTGACCGGGGCTGATGAAATTCCCCCTAGTGCTCCTTTTTCAAAGGGGGAAATAAATCAGGTTACTTTAACGGAGGGAATTGATAATAATACTTTAACCAAGAAAATAACTGTGGAGGCGACTTAAATGTGGATGATTGCAACACGAGAATTACGAAGTTTATTTTTATCACCGCTGGGTTGGAGTATTTTAGGGGCAGTGCAAATCCTTTTTGGCTGGTTTTTCGTTTGGCTAGTCTATTTTTTTGTACGACCTGATGTACAAGCCAGCTTGGCAAGTGATCCTAACGCCCCTGGCTTAACTGCGATGGTAGTAGCTTCCTTATTTGATTGGATTGGGATTGTACTTTTATTAGTTACCCCATTACTTACAATGCGACTGATTAGTGAAGAGCGGCGCAATAACACCTTACCTTTGTTGCTTTCAGCTCCATTGTCAATGACCAGTATTATCCTGGGTAAATTTTTAGGGGTGATGGGCTTTTTTCTGATTCTAGTTGCCATGCTCATGCTAATGCCATTGTCATTGCTACTGGGGGGAAACCTGGACTTCGGTCAACTCGCATCAGGTTTATTGGGAATCATCCTTTTTTTGGGCGCGTTGAGCGCACTTGGACTCTATATTTCTACCCTGACAGCACAACCCACGGTTGCTGCTATTAGCACCTTTGCTGCTTTCTTATTATTATGGATGTTTGATTGGGCTGAAAGTGCCGGCGAACAAAGCAGTGTGTTAGGTTACTTAGCCATTACCAAACATTATCAGCCCTTACTCAAGGGCTTATTTAGCAGCACTGATGTGGTTTACTATGTGTTATTTATAGTCTTGTTTTTAATTTTAAGTATTCAACGCTTAGATGCTAATCGTCTTCAATAATTGGTAATTCTATAGAGGTTCAGAAAACCTGTCAGATCTTGAATAGCTGACAGGTTTATACTGCTTGCCTTTCACAATTGTGCAAAAAATGCCTTGGTTAAAGCGATCTGTTCAGTACAACTGCTTACCCGATTGACAGTATGACGAAAAACAGCCCCATGCGCTTGCCCTTTGGTGTACCATGATAAATGCTTGCGAGCCACCCTCACTCCTGTATATTCTCCATAAAACTGATAGAGCGTGTTGAGATGGGCTAACAAAGTGTCACGGATTTCAGTGAGAGTCGGAGGAGATAATTTTTCACCTGTTTTTAAATAGTGTTCGATTTCACGAAATAGCCAGGGATATCCTAAAGCAGCCCTTCCTATCATCACCGCATCGGCACCGGTATAATCTAATACATATTTCGCCTTTTCAGGGCGACGAATATCGCCATTAGCAATCACAGGAATTTTAACCGTTGCCTTAATCGCCGCAATCGTATCATACTCCGCCTCACCGCTAAACCCACAAGCACGAGTGCGCCCATGTATTGCAATAGCTTGCACCCCAGCTTGTTCCGCTATTTGGGCAATCCGCACACCATTACGGTGCTCTTTATCCCAACCAGTACGCATTTTTAAAGTTACCGGCACCGAAACTGCACCCACCACAGCATCAATAATTTTACCCACCAAAGTTTCATTTTTGAGTAAAGCTGAACCTGCCATTACCTTACAAATTTTCTTCGCAGGGCAACCCATATTAATATCAATTATTTGGGCACCATTATCGACATTATATTGTGCTGCTTTTGCCAATAATTGAGGTTCTGCACCGACGATTTGTACACAACGTGGTTCAATTTCACCCTCATGGTTAGCGCGGCGTTTCGTTTTTTCGCTTCCCCAAAGTATTGAATTGGAAGAAATCATTTCAGACACTGCCATTCCAGCCCCCAATTGTTTACATAATTGTCGAAAAGGGCTATCTGTTACACCTGCCATAGGTGCCAATACGAGCTGATTTTTAAAAGTGTAAGAACCAATTTGCATAATTTGGAAATTGAAATTGGGAATGTGGGAATGATAGTTTTTTATATCAATTATACTCCTCAATTATACTCTGCATTGAGAAATTTCCGGCTGACACGCTTAATTTGATTGAAAATAATCTAATCGAAGTTTTAGTTTAGAAATGTGCCTGAAATAACTTCTTCCTTATTGGAAAAAAAACTAAAACCTCCAATTATTACTCTGAACCAAAATTAATAACTGATAACTTTCCCTTGTTTTAAGTTTAGGTGTAGCAAGGGCAAGTATATTTTAATCACACTTCAACTTGGTAGGCGGTATGAATAATTATTTTTGAAAGTCGGTCTATTTAAGTCCTAATTAAAATGATAAATAGCTGCTATCCAGCATAAATAGACATTTTATAGCAATTATACATTGTATAAAATACGCATTTATTTTATACAAAATTAAAAATGACGCAAAAAACATTTGACTTAAGTAGTGCCTGAACGAAAACCCATTTGAATTCAAATTAATGTATAATATAAAATTTAGGGTTTGGAAGTGATTTTTAAGAGATAAAAATTATATCTAACTGATTTATAAAGATAATAAACTCTTTTTTTGAGTTTAATTGAACATTTAAACATAAACGTCAGGAACAAATTCATTATGCGACAACTCATTCGTCCTTTTGAACCGGGTGCGGTTTCTATTTCAAAAGAGGTTGTTGATGAAATAATGGACGTACACTTACCTATTCAGAAGATGTTTGGTAGGCGTTTCAATAAACCTGCGAGTTAAAGGCCAAAAAAAACCTGTCAAGTTTGATGTTTGTCACTTTGGCGAATCAAAAAATTTTTAAAAAATTTCTAAAATGTAGGGTACGCACCGTTTTTGGTGGGTTATGATGATGATGAAGCAATGCGTTTTTGAAATAGGTGCGTGGGACGCATCCTACGCTTCACTGCCCTTAACTTAATGGCAGCGACTTGAAAAATCTTTATCCAGTCTCTATAATACTGGATAGTAGTTAATAAGACAATACATTTTGATATACTACTAACGGGTAATTTTTGGACTTTTTTTTTTTAACGGTTGCCGTTGCACAAAAAAACTTGCCCACCCTACATAACATGCCATATTTAAGCAGTTTAAAGTATAAGCAGGATATAAAATGCCAAAAAAAATGAACTTGATTTCAAAATTACATCAAGATTTTGTCATTGAGAAAATACAGAAAACAGATTGGGCTGTTGTAGGTAGTGAAAGTCCATTAGTTGTTGAACTGGATACGACAGAGGCGTGTGATTTGGCATGTCCAGGGTGTATTAGTGAAGACATGATGAAGACTAACAACCGATTTACGAATGAACGTTTACTCCAATTAGGCAAAGAATTTTATGAAAATGGAATTAAAGGGGTAGTATTGATTGGGGGGGGTGAACCATTGGCACATCCCGTTATAGGTGATTTCATGGCATATTTGGGGGAACATGATATTCATCTTGGAATAACGACAAATGGTACGTTTATTAAGAAATACTTGAAACAGATAGCCATGTATTCAAGCTGGACACGCGTATCTATGGATGCTGCTACGAGTGAGACTTTCAAGGTATTAAGACCTTCAAAAGGTGGGAAGTCAAAGTTTGATAGTATTGTTGAAAATATGAGATTACTTGCTGAAATTAAACAGGGCAAGTTGGGTTATTCATTTTTAATTCAAACGCCTAAAGATGGTCCAGGGCTGGTATCAAACATACATGAAATCTACCAAGCGGCTAAATTAGCTAGAGATATTGGCTGTGATTATTTTGAAATTAAACCCAGTTACCGATTTCGTGATGGTATTAATCATGCTCTTATGGTACAAGATGAAATGTTAATGTCGCAAGCTAAGGATGAAATTGCTCGTTTAGATGATTTGGTAACGGATGATTTTTCAGTCACGAAAGCAATCAATCTTGATTTTTCACTTGAAGGAAGACAGTTAGTACAGCCAAAAGATTATAATACATGCCCTGTTGCTGAACTTAGAACTTTGATTTGCCCTTCTGGTGTATTTGTTTGTCCATATTGGAGGGCAAAAGAACCTTTTCGGATTGGAGATTTGAATAACCACTCTTTTTCTGAAATGTGGCATGGGGAAGGGCGTAAAGAGGTAATGGATTTCTTAAATCCAAGCAAGCAGTGTACGTTTCATTGTCTTAGACATGAGTCTAACCTTGAGGTTATCAATATTGTCAGGGCAATTAATGATGGAAAAGAAGTTGATACCGTTGATGAATTTGATCGGTTTATTTAGTAGGAGTCATTTAATTGGAGAAACAACTATGTCAATAATTACTGCCAATCCGGAAATTTTAGGTGGAAAACCTATCATAAAAGGTACAAGAATGTCAGTGGAGTTTATTCTTGAATTATTAGCTTCTCAAATCACCTCTGATGAAATACTTATAGATTATCCACATTTGAGCCCAGAAGATATACAGGCTTGTTTAATGTATGCGGCTCGTGCAGCTAAAAACGAAATATATATTGAACTGGAAAAAGTCGCATGAAATTAAGTCAGTTACGAATTTTAACCGATGAAAATATCTCTCCCAAAATGGTCTCTTTTCTAAGACAACAGGGTCTTGATGTTCTTGATGTCAAAGAAGAAACTTGGCAAGGTAAAGAAGATAAATATCTTTTAAAACAGGCTTATTTGGCTAAACGTTTTGTTTTAACCCATGATTCTGATTTTGGAAACTTAGCTATTCATCAAGGTCATAAATGTTACGGTATAATTTATCTTAGGTTGAGGAGTCTCAAATTTCAGAACATTATCAGGATATTTGAAAATTTGTTAAAGCTGGAACAAGATTTTTCAGTGGGTAATATGATTGTAGTTGAAGAGGCAAGAATCAGAATTCGACAATAATGATTTTTTAGACTCAATTGATTTATAAAAAGCAAATTGCAACTCAATTTGATCGGTTTATCTAGCAGAGAAAAGGTATGAAACACGAACAATTGACTTATAATCTGGCTCCTGGAAATATTTTGCAAAATATGTATTTGGAACGCAGGCTAAAAAAATTGCGGAAAACAACATTCATAGAATTAGGTTCTGGAAATGGTAATATTTCAGCTATGCTTCTCAACTTTGACTATAGAGGTGCGAAAGTGGATGTCATTATTTCTTCTCATGTCATTGAACATTTGTCAGATGAACTTCTGGGTAAATATTTTTGTAAATGCGAATCATTCTTAAATAGGGGGGGGGTAATTGTCTCATTGGTGCCATCAAGTATGAAGTATTGGGGCATTGAAGATGAAACTGTTGGGCATTACAGGCGTTTTGAGTTTGAAGATTTTGAGAATATTGCTACAGCTAACGGATTTATGGTTAAAAACATAGCTGGGCTAACTTATCCATTGTCAAACCTGCTTTTTGGGTTGTCTAATTACTTGGTTAATAAGAATGATGGTTGGAAAACATCTTTAAGCAAAAATGAGCAAACAGAACTATCCTCATCTGGTGGAGCAAGACAGATAAAGTTTAAAACCAATTTTCCTTATTGGTTTCGTTATATCATAAATGAGTTTACGATGTATCCTTTTTACTTGTTGCAATTAATTTTTAGCAAGAACAGGAATTCTATGGTTATCTATTGTGAATATCAATTGCCACCTGCTAAAGCTGATCGCTGAAAGACGGTGGTTTCGACATTTCTTAAAAATTCAATAAATTATGGTAATAACCATTAAAAAAATAGGACCATTGCCAAACGCGACAATTATTCTGGATGGCTTAACAGTGATTGCTGGTGAAAATGATACTGGGAAAAGCACTATTGGTAAGGTTATTTTTAGCATCATCAAAGCAAACAACATGGCGACGGCTAACCAGCACTGCCAGTTTATGAATACGATGGTGAACTTAGTGTTTGATTCACAAATATCAAGTCAGGGTGAAGTGAGCATACAAGATAAGGATATCCCCTTATGTTCAGTCGATTTTTCTCAACATCAATGTGTACGCTTTGATTGTTGCCAGCCAGAATCATCCCATTTTTTTAGAGAGAGCGTTTTTATTCAAACTCCCTTAGTGTGGGATTTAGTTGATTTTTTTGATACCGTTTTACGTCTCAAACAAAATCAAGAAATGACTCAAAACATCGTATCGTCTTCAATTAAATATCCTTATATTTTTTGGGATATTTATCTAAAAATTACCAATATACCAGTTGATAAAGATTCACAAACGAATGATTTAGTGAAAAATATTCGTCAGATAATTCAGGGCAGTTTTGAACAACGCGATAAACGAATCGTGTTTCAACGCCAAAATGAATCTATATTACTGATGAATGTAGCCACAGGTATTAAATATTTTGGTTTGTTGCAAAAATTAGCTGAAAACCACAAATTGAAACCTGATCATTTATTGATAATTGATGAACCTGAAAATCATTTACATCCAGAATGGCAACTGTTACTGGCAGAATTGATTGTCAATTTAGTTAAACAGCATAAAGTTTATGTTATCATCAATTCGCATAGCCCGTATATGATAGAAGCTTTAAAAGTTTATAGTGATAGAAGTATAAAGGAGCAAACCCATTTTTATTTTAATAAGTTAACGCCTGAAGGTGTTGAAGTCAAAGAAGTCACTGATGATTTAAGTTTTCTGTTTGAGACACTTTCTTTGCCATTTCAGAAATTAGAACAAACGGTGTTGGGAATCAGTTAATGCAACATTTACAAGCAGCTTATGAACAAATGTATGGGGATTGTCAACGCACCCTGACAGAAATTAGTTATGATCATGCTAATGAGCGTAGGCTTTGTATCAGTGATGAAAAATATCTTGATTTTGATTGTGTCGCTCAAAAATATTTTAGTGGGAAAAACTCACCCGCTACGGTGGATATGTTAGCTTTTGGTGATGAACATGTTTTGCTAATTGAATTCAAAGCTGGTAAAAATGTGAAGATAGAAAAACAACAACTTCAATTTAAACTTTTGGCAAGTATTCTTCTATATGAACGAGTTGTTGGTACGATTATGAATCTTGATGCTAAAAAATTGGTGAGTACAAGATTCGTTTATATAGTTGTTTTTAATCCTAAAAATTGCCCTTCATCTTCTATTCGTACCAAAGGCATTCAGAACCATCTGGATAAAGCCAAAGTTCGTTTTGGTATTGATAAATACAAGGGCAGTTTTTTGGAAGAGGCATTTACACCTGAATGTGGAAATGAATTTAAAAGACTTTTACAACGGTTTGGCGTAAAAATTCAGATAGAATAATTTTTAGCAAGAACAAGAACTATTGTGAATATCAATTGCCACTTGCTAAAGCTGATTACTGAAAGCGAGCGTAGTTTTTAACCAAAAAACGAGGGTTAAGAAATCCGATTTTTGGAAAAATTCGGATTTCTTAACTCAAAATATTTTAATGTTTCGGTAGGCAATACGTTATCCACCCTACTTAATAATATATTTTTTATGTTATGTACTATTTTGAATTTGATAATAAAAAGAGTTGTTCAAATCGACATAAACATGGAATTGATTTTGTTGAATCCCAAGAACTTTGGAATGATTCTAGCTTTATCAAAATTCAGGCTAAATCAGATAATGAACCTCGCTTTTTAATAGTTGGCTGCATTGCGGACAAACACTGGTCGGCAGTTATAACATATCGCGGTGATACCATTCGAATAATCTCAGTAAGGCGTTCACGCAAGAAGGAAGTAGAACTTTATGAAAGCTAAAGATTTTGACAAAAAATTTGATGATAACGAAATAGATATTATTGACGATCTTGATATGTCTACTTTAAAACGTCCAAATCAGACTCAGAAAAGAGTTAATTTGGATTTTCCAGCTTGGGTAATAGATTCTTTAGATAAGGAAGCCAATCGAATGGGTGTGACGCGCCAATCAATAATTAAAATTTGGTTGGTTGAACGACTTGAAGAACAAGCCCGTAGGGTAGCCTGGTAGCGAGCGTCGCCACTAGAAAACCCACCTAATCTCAATGTTGATGAACTCGTAAGCCGCATATGTCTGATTAATCAATCAGAATTCGTCTGGTGCATAAGCGATAGTTTTTTGGGTGTATGACGCTTCGCTTATACACCCTACCGTGCTACCGTGCTATCAAGTATGAAATATTGGGGTATTATATTGGATGAAAGTTTTAATCTTTCTTTTTAAAAAGTTTTAAAAGAAATAGGTGAATGTAGTGAGAACGAAAAGTTGTTTCGTGTGTAGAAAAAATAATATAACTTTCTTTGGAAAGCGCAATGGTTATGATTATTTTAAATGTAATGATTGCAGTACAATACAACTCAATCCTCTTCCATCAGAAGAACAATTAACACTATTATATGAAAAACAATATTCAAAATCTGGTCATCACGATACATCTCCTAGCAAATCAGAATTAGTGAAGCAATATTTGTGGAATGACATAAAACTTGCAGTGACTAGATATTTACCAAAAGGTAGTAGAGTCTTAGATTATGGTGCTGGATGGGGGGGGCTTTGTAAGTTATTTAATAAAAATAATTTTCAGTGTGAAGCAGTAGATCAATCTGAGGAAATGGTTGCTTATTGTCGTGATGTAGGCATTCCCATTACACTTGGCGACTTGGACTCATTTCCAGACCAAACCTTTGATGCAATTGTTATGTGTACGGTGTTTGAGCATTTAATAAACCATGATGAATGGCTAAAAAAAGCGCATACAAAAATTAAACAAAATGGGTTGTTAATCTCGTTGCAGCCTACAGCGCATTTTGCCTCTTTTGCAGGCACAATATTAAAGAAATCTGGTGAACTTCCTGATTTAAATGGTGCTTTCTCTGCTCCTTGGCATACTGGATTGATTTCATGTAAAGGGATGCAAATTCTATCTGAGAGAAACCGATTTAAAATTATTGAGATTGCTATGGGCTCAAACACCAGAAGAGAAGGTTTAGTCGGTCTCTTATTACGTTTTATTGAAGCTGTTAACCGTATTGCATATCCAATATTTAAGGATCGTTGGCCCTTGGTTATTTGTCATACTTTTGTGTTTAGAAAAATATAAAACCAATTTTCTATACTAGTTTGGATATATCATAAACAAACATCACGATGTATCCCTTTTATTTTTCAGAAAACTCGTAAGCCGCATATGTCTGATTAATAAATCAGAATTCGTCTGGTGCATAAGCGATAGTTTTTTTGGTGTCTGACGCTTCGCTTATATACCCTACCGTGCTACCGTGCTAAAGCTGATTACTGAAAGACGGTGGTTTACATTAGGAATAATGGAATATGAACATTGTACTAATACACTCATATATTAAAGTTAGAGAAGTAGAAACCTATCTTTCTGAGCCTTTGGGATTATTGTGTCTAGCAACTTACTTGGATAAAGTTTTTAAGGATCAAGTTAAAGTTTCAATTCTGGATTTATACGCACTTGGTGCTACAAGCCCCAAATCAGTAGGGGGGGGGTTCTTTTGTTTAGGAATTGATGATGAGAATTTCATTAACGAAGAGCTAAAAAAATTAAATCCGGATTTAATAGGCATACATTGTAATTTCACGGCTTACGCTCAAGATTCATTAGAGCTTGCTTCTACGGTTAAAAAATATTTTCCCAATATCCCAATAGTTATTGGTGGAGCTCATCCAACAATTGAAGCTTATTCCATCTTACAAGAAAATAACAGCATAGATTATGTGGTAAAAGGTGAGGGTGAAATAATTTTAGAAATGTTGGTTCGTGCTTTAAAAGGGGAAATTCAGATTGAGGAAGTGAATGGGTTAGTTTTTAGAAAAGACAATGAAATTGTCATTAACAAACCAAGTGAATTGATAAAAAACCTTGACATCTTGCCTATACCAAGTCGTCGTTACATAGATATGGAGAAGTATAAATATTTTAATAAGGAAACTACATGGTATGTAAAAAAAGAACCTATTGCAACTATTATGACATCAAGGGGATGTCCTTATAATTGTGTTTTTTGCAGTACCAAAGTGGTATGGACAAGACGTTGGCGGTATCGTAGTCTTGAAAATGTTTTTAAAGAAATCAGAATGTTAAATCAAGATTATGGAATTAGAGAATTTGTCATTAATGATGACCAATTTATGGCCAGAAAAAAAAGAATCCATCAGTTTTGTGACTATTTTATTGAAAACAAGATGGGTATTAGTTTTTGTGTTGATTCTGGAATAAGTACGTGGTTAGTTGATAAAGAACTGCTTGTCAAGATGAAAAAAGCAGGGTTCTATTCAGTAAAATTTCCAATAGAAACGGGATGTAAAAAAACTTTGGAATATGTTAATAAACCGGTAAATCTTGATAAAACTAAGGTGCTTATTGAAGAAGCAAATAGGTTGGGATTTTGGACATCATCCAATATAATTTTAGGTTTTCCTTATGAAACAAAGGAGGAAATTAAGGAATCAATTCAATATGTATATGATTCGGCATTAGATTTTACTTCTTTTGGGATTGCTAAACCAAATGCTGGAAGTAATATGTATGAAGATTTCAAACGGGAAGGTTTGCTAGAATTAGCAGTAGTTCGAGGGTCAGACTTTTATCGAAGTGATTATGACACCCGTAATATGACTGCAAAGGAGTTAAATGAGATAGTTAATAGAGCATCTAGCGGTTGGTTTACTCATAAGTTCTTTTTTTACATTAAGCCACGTAATTTTTATAATTATTTTTTGCCTAAAATCAATAGTATAGAAGATTTTAGGTATTTTTTAAAAGTATGTCGTACAATGTTTAATAAAAAGATTAAGCCAATTTTATTGGCTAAGATTAGAAGAAAGTAATTTTTATAAATTGCTATAGCCTTTCCCTTTTGAGTGAAGTACATCTTTTGTAGGGGCAATCCTTTATGGTTGCCCTTTTTTGTATCTCACCCAAACGAAAAACGCTATATTTAAGATAAACATAACGATGATCCAAAATATCAAAGAAAAAGCATCCGCATTAACCCTCGAAAAACGCGCATTCATCAATGGCAAATATATAAATGCTGTTGATGGTGATATCATTCGCAAAATAAGTTCTATTGATGGGCGTGATCTTTCGGGACTCAGTTCATGCAAAGAAGCAGATGTCAATATTGCAGTAAATGCTGCTAAGAAAAGTTTTGAATCAAAGATTTGGCTGGATAAATTACCACAAGAAAAAAAGGAAATTTTATTCCAGCTTGCAGATTTAATGGAACAAAACAAGGAAGAACTTGCTCTTTTGGATACGGTTGAAACCGGCAGAGCATTCAAGAATTATTATTTTGACTCTATTCCGAAAGCGATTCAAACTTTACGCTATTTCGCTGAAAGCGTGGATAAATATTATGATCACACCATTCCGCCTCGCCCTAATGTCTTTGCTACTATTACCAGAGAACCTTTGGGTGTTGTTGGATTAATTACTCCTTGGAATGATCCACTTGTGGTAGCAACCTGGAAATTCGCGCCGGCATTATTAATGGGAAATTCGGTTATCATTAAGCCGGCAGAACAATCTTCTTTTTCTATTTTGCGTGTAGCAGATTTAGCGAAAAAGGCTGGGATTCCTGATGGCGTATTTAATGTTGTAACTGGATTTGGTGAAACCGCTGGAAAAGCCCTTGCCCTTCATGCTGATGTGTCAGGCATTTTTTTTACGGGTTCATCTGATGTCGGAAAAAAGATTTTACAATACTCAGGGCAGTCCAATATGAAAAAAGTTGGATTGGAATGTGGTGGTAAAAGCCCTTTTATCATTTCAAGATATTGTAAGAATTTGCATAAAGCAGCACAGGTTTTGGCTAAAAATATCTTTTATAATCAAGGGCAGATTTGTTCAGCACCTTCAAGAGCCATTGTAGATAACGAAATCAAGGAAGAATTCGTTAAATTATTAATTGAAGAAAGTCAAAACTATATACCCCAAGATCCATTTCATATTGAGACTGAGGTAGGGTGTATTGTTAGTAAAGAGCAACAACAGAGAGTTTTAGATTACATTGAAAAGGGTAAAAACGCGGGGGCTAAAATTATTACACCTTGTGATGTTGATTTAAAGCATTTGTGCGTATTACCCACTATTTTTGATCAGGTTGATCCTGAATCTTCCATTGCTCAAGAAGAAATCTTTGGACCAGTGTTGGTTATAATCGGTGTCTCTTCCATGCGAGAGGCAATCTCTATTGCAAATAATTCTAAATATGGTTTGGCTGCTTCCATTTGGACTAATGATTTGGATGAGGCACATCAAGTTTCGCGTGAATTACAAGCAGGTATTGTTCATGTCAATAGTTATGGTGATGATGATAATACGGTTCCCTTTGGTGGAATTAAGGAATCAGGGATAGGCAAAGATAAATCACTCTATGCTTTTGATGAATATAGTTATGTTAAAACTACTTGGGTTCATCTTGATAACCCATTTTATAAAATATCTAAAAAAAATGGATAATTTAAAACCATGCCTACCGTTCAAATTAAAGCACAATTATCTTTTGATGAATTGCAAAATGTGGTTAAGCAATTCAATTCTTCTGATTTAGAAAGGTTTGCCTTATTTGTGTATCAGATACACGCACAACGTAAAGCACCTTCTCTACCACGTCGTGAATCTGAACTGGTCATGAAAATTAATCAAAAGTTGCCGTCTGAGATTCAAGTGGCTTATGATAATTTAATTGCTAAACGTCAAACTGAAACCTTAAATTCTAAAGAATGCCAAGAATTATTGGATTTCACTGAAAAAGTAGAACAATTTGAAGCGAAACGAATCGAAGCAATGACAGAACTCGGTGGTTTACGCCAAATTTCACTGACTCAACTAATGAATGACTTAGGCATTAAATCACCGGCTTATGTATAGTACACTAAAAAATAAGGTTGTGGAACGCGCACAAGGATGTTGTGAATACTGTCGTAGCCAAGTACGTTTTGCCACACAATCTTTTTCAATTGAACATATTATCCCACAGAGCAAAGGTGGACAAAATACTTTAGATAACTTAGCATTAGCTTGTCAAGGCTGCAATATTCATAAATACAACAAAACTGAGGCAATTGATCCAATAATGGGAGAGATTGTGCCATTGTACAATCCAAGACAACAAAAATGGCCTGTTCATTTTACTTGGAATGAAGATTTTAGTATCATTATTGGAATGACAACGATTGGACGTGTTACGGTAGAAACTTTGCGATTAAATCGAGCCGGATTAGTCAACCTACGGCGAGTACTTTATATGGCAAGCGAACATCCTCCTCCTTCTAACTCCTTCTAATTTATAGAGCATGGTAAATGGAAAAAATTATTGGCTAAAAAATAAGTACTGAAGCATAAATTATCGGATATGATGGAGTCCAACGCTTCAGCTTTGGCTGCTTCCATTTGGACTAATGATTTGGATGAGGCACATCAAGTTTCGCGTGAATTACAAGCAGGTATTGTTCATGTCAATAGTTATGGTGATGATGATAATACGGTTCCGTTTGGCGGAATTAAGGAATCAGGGATAGGTAAAGATAAATCACTCTATGCTTTTGATGAGTATAGTTATGTTAAAACCACTTGGGTTCATCTTGATAACCTTTAAGAACGCTAACGGTAAAAACCTGCCATGTTTGCCAAACCTGGCAGGTTTAGTATGAAACTTTATAGAGATAATTAAATGTCAAGAAAGAAAAAAATATTAATTTTAAACGGTGATCATTCCGATATCCCTTTGATTCAGGCAGCTAAAAAGCTTGAATTGCGTGTCATTACAACTGGTAATATACCACATCTGATTGGGCATCATTATGCTGATGAATATCATTGCATAGATTTTTCAAACAAGGATGAGATTCTTAAACTATCACAACAGTTACATATAGATTATATTTGTTCAAATGCAAATGATTTCGGAGCGATAACAGCTTCTTATGTTGCTGAAGAAATGGGAATAGGAGGGCATGATTCATATCAAACGACACTGTTACTTCATCAAAAAGATTTATTTAAGAAGTTTGCCTTTCAGCATCAAATTCCAACGCCATACACACAAAGTTTTGATAACAAAGATGAAGCCCTAAAAGCAGTTGAGCATGATCATTTTCCACTTATTATTAAGCCAGTTGATTTAAGTGGCGGTAAGGGCATTTCAAAGGTATTTGACAGGGCTGAATATAGGAGGGCAGTTATAAAAGCATTTAATCTATCCCGTGTAAAACGTATCGTCATTGAAGAATTGATTGTGGGTACGGAGCATAGTTTTAGCACATTTCTCATCAATGGCAAGGTTGTTTTTTACTTTAGTGATAATGAATATTCTTATTTAAATCCCTATATGGTGACGACTTCTGCTGCACCTGCAATAAATGGTGAAAAAGTTTCTAAAACTTTAGTTAATGCAGTGGAAAAGATGGCAAATTTATTATCTTTGCGAGATGGAATATTTCATATTCAATATATATTTGCTAATAATAGGGCGAAAATAATTGATATAACTAGACGATGCTCTGGAGATTTATACCCTTATCCCGTTAATTATGCAACTCATTTGGATTGGGCATATTGGATAGTCAGGGCAGAGGCAGGATTAGATTGTTCTGATTTTCCGACTGTCAAGCAAGCAGGATATTGTGGAAGGCATTGCATTATGAGTTCAAAAAATGGTATAGTAAAGAATGTTATCATTGATGCCAGCCTAAAAAATAATATTTATGATGAACTATTTTGGTGGAAAAAAGGGGATGTTATTGATAATTATCTGGTACAAAAATTAGGGATAGTCATGTTATATTATTCCTCAATGGATGAAATGATTGAAAAAACGAATCAACTAAATAATCTTATTCGGGTGGAAATTGAATCATGAAAATTAACACCATAACCATAAAAAACTATAAATCTATCAATAAGTTAGATAAATTGTCCTTCTTTTCGTTTTCGATATAAAACTGGTTTTTATGAATTAGATTTAAATACTTTTTTTGAGAGTTAAAATCAAATAATTTAGGAGAAAGATGGGTAATGAGAGGCTCTATAGTTACTTATTGAATGGTATTTAATAGTATTCAGTCCGCTTTGAAAGCGGCACCATATTGTCCGCTGAGAAATCGTTCTAAAATATTTTGTGCGCCAACAAGGTCAGCGTGTTCTTCATACCCACAGCGAAGACACAAAAATTTTTCACCAGAACGATTTTCCCGCTCAACATGGGTGCATGTTGGACATGTTTGACTGGTTTTATAGGGATTAACCGAACGGAAGGAAACACGGTTTTCTTCGCATCGCATCTCAATAATATTGAGCAATTCTCTATAGTTCCAGTTGCTGAGCGTCTTTCTAAAGGTTTTACCTCGGTTTTTGCTTTTTCCACGTTTTAAGTGTTTTAATTTTTCAACCACCACTAAACGCAAGTTTTTATGTTGTGAAAAATAGTCTTTTACCATTTTATGTAAATAATATGATAATGCTTTT
>Ga0190358_1000011_pt1 | contig 93527 bp, 92 predicted proteins | sample 48721812_MG_FD_161666 | JGI IMG/M metagenome (GOLD analysis project Ga0190358, IMG submission 161666) | Hydrothermal vent microbial mat bacterial communities from Southern Trench, Guaymas Basin, Mexico - 4872-18-1-2_MG | ecosystem: Environmental > Aquatic > Marine > Hydrothermal vents >... | reverse complement strand
ATGAGCATTAATGTAAAAGTACCGATCAGCACCGAAGTCATTGAATCAAATCCCGATTGCCAAATCAAAGGCGGGTTTGAAAAAGGTAAACTGGTAATAGAAATTGACACCCGTCATCAAAATCACCATCTCATCTAAAAGAACTTATTGAGTTTTCAAAAAATATTTTGGTTTTTTGAGAGACGATTAGCATATGTCTTCCAGAAAAACTTCAAATGGTTTTGCCAGAGCTTCAATCAATCGACTTGAAATCGGTACATTTCTCCTTAAGTCAATGGCAGTGAGCCTAGACCTGCCATGTTTTTTAAACCTGGCAGGTCTTGTAGCAGGGACAAAACTTTTCTGGCTAACTATAATCGTACCCATTTTAGCTCGTAAAATGCTATTAAAAAGCGTTTTCAAATCAACTTGATGATGAAACCGTACCACGCGATAATTATTTAAAAACTGTTCCCTTTGTGCTTCATAAATTTGATCATAATTGGCATGATTGTCATAACCATTACATTCAAATTACCTAAATCACTCTTTCATTACCTCCATCAAGGGGGACTTGAGCACCTGTGGTTTTCGCAAAAATGGGTCCTGCCATAGCACAAACCAGGGCAGCCACATTTTTTGAGCTGACTTCTGTTCTTAATAGGTTATTCGTCTTATATTCCTCAACACTCTTGCCATAATGTTTTGCCCGTTTTTCTAGCACCTCATCGCTCCAAATCCCAGTATCAAATACAGCATTAGGATGAATCATATTGACTCGTATGCCTATGGTGCCTAATTCTAAAGCAGCAACTCGTGCTAATTGAGTTTGCCCTGCTTTGGCAACGGAGTAAGCTGAAGCACCAGGTCCTGGCGCAGGGACATTTTTGGAAGCAATCATAATAACCGCAGCATCCATACCCACTGCCAAATAGGGTATACAAGTCTGCAATAGCCGTTGATGGCTGGTTAAATTAATAGCAATACTAGAATCCCATGTTTGAGGATTCATTTCAGCAATGGTTTCACTGCCAGGGAAGGTGCCAGCATTGCTAACGAGAATATCTAAGCCACCAAAATGGCGAATTGTGTTTTCAACCGCTTTCTGAATTGATTCATCAACAGTCATATCACATACCAAGCCTAAAATTTCCTGTTGGTTAAATAACGTCGTGATGGCAGGATTCAAATCTAAAGCAGCCACTGCTGCTCCTTGATTTATTAAAGCTTCTACACAAGCGCGTCCAATACCACTGGCTGCACCTGTTACCAATGCAATTTTGCCCTGCAAGGGCAACGCAGAATGACTTTTACCCAATTTAGCTTGTTCCAATTCCCAGTATTCCATATCAAAAATATCATTTTCTGGTAAAGCTTTCCACCCACCTAACTTTTCTGCCACTTGAATCGCCTGAATGGTATGATCCTTAATGTCAGAAATAATATTGGCTTCTTTGACACTACGCGCAAAACTAATCAAACCCAAACCTGGTAAAACTGCCCAACAAGGTGTCGGATTTAATTGTTGAAGATGTCCATCGGTATTGCGCTCAAAATATTCACAATAAGCTTGGGCATAATTGGCAATATCTTTTGTCGGATTTTCTCCCAATATCACCGGAATAGCTTTAGTGCGAATCACATGATCAGGCGTTAAAGGTCCCCGAGTTGCAATAGAAGCGACATCGGAACGATTAGCAAAATGAACCGATTCTGAAGCCGTATCCTTTATAGCAATCATCGCCGCCCCTTTCGTTTCACAAACTTTCTGGCGAATTGAGGCGAGCATTAACAGATCCTCTTTTGATTCAACTGACGATATCATTATAGTAGCACCTTGCGCCTGAAGATAATTTTCAGCATCCGTCACTAATTGAATCATCCGCTCATAACTACTTTTCGCATCATCACTAAACGTAAACAAGCCATGATTCATCAAAATTATCCCATCCAAAGCTGTCCAATCAATGCCCTGCGTCATTTCATCAATCTTTTTAGCTAAAATAAAGCCCGGCATCACATAAGGCACAATCAATACACGATTGCCATAAATTTGACGAATCCGCTTTTCCCCCATTTCTGTATTGGTAATAGTGACAACTGAATCAGCATGAGTATGATCGACATATTTAAAAGGAATGAGGGCATGTAAAATGGCTTCCACTGATGGATTAGGTGCATGAGGATCGGTCATAGCAGAACGCTGAACACGTACCATTTCTGAATCGCTCAGTTGTGAAAGTTGCGCCATTTTCTTTAAGACTTCCAATTTAACGGGTGCAAACCCCGCAGCTTCAATCGTTGCTAAATCCCAACCGCTGCCCTTTACATATAATAATGTTTCCGTTTCACCAAATAGATTGGTGGTATTCATTTTGACTGAGGTATTACCACCGCCATGTAATACCAAATTGGTTTCTTCTCCTAATAGCCTGGAGCTATATACTCGTAAGGCTAAAACTTCATTTTGGCATTTCGCTGCTTCATTATCGTTCCATAAATTTTTCATCAATTAGTACCTCTAACGGGGTTTCTTGTAATAAAGCATGGGGATTTTATTTAGCTGCAACAGCCTAAATTTGCTCTCCTTAATAGCATTGAAACATCACGAAGCCTTATGTTGTTGTGCAAACTTAACATAGTGGTTGGCTGAATATTCAAAAAATTCCATTTCTGCATCTGTCAATGAACGCTTTCTCTTAACAGGATTGCCGAACCACAGATAACCGCCTTCTAACACCTTACCTGGGGGAACCAAACTACCCGCACCCAGCAAAATGTAAGGCTGTAAAACCGCCCCATCCAGTATAATAGAGCCTATTCCTATTAAGCAATGATGTTCTATTGTACAACCATGTAAGCATACTTGATGACCTACGGTTATAGCTTCACCTAAAACCAAAGCTTGTCCCCCTGGGCAATATTGACTATCGTGGGTAACGTGTAATACACTATTATCCTGTATATTAGTACGTGCCCCAATAGTGATACTATTCACATCACCCCGCGCGACTGCCATGGGCCATAACGATGCGTGTTCACCAATTGTAACTTGTCCTATAACAAGAGCCATCGGATCAATATAAGTGCTACTGGCAATGACAGGTTTTTGACCTGCATAATGACGAATGGGCATAGTTTTGTATCCTTTTTTTTTTAAAATGTCAACAGCTATAATTTTTCAGATAATCCTGGTATCGTTTTTTAAATGTACAGGACATTTTTAATTTTACCTCAGAAATCAATTGTTAAAACCTTACATTCTTGTTCAGATATTTCTTCACTATAATCAAGGCAATCAATTGCTTTAACCAAGCTAGAAATATTACGGTAAACCGATTTCACCTTATCCGAAAAAGGTATTTTTAAATCAGCTGTCTTTAAAATTTTTAGATATTGTTGTAACAAAAACTGCATTTTGCTGCTCACATTTTGATCAGCCACCACAATTGCACTTGATTGTGCTTCTTTCCCATCTACCGTTACGGCATACCGTTTTTTTCCAAAGATGTCATACTCAAATAAAGTAGAGTACATTTGGTTATCAATTAATTCCGAACAATTTCACTCAACATTATCATCTATTCGCAGTGTTGGAACCGAAGTATTTGAGTGAGGAATTTGAGTGCTTTCCTGTTTGACGATTCCGACTTTAAGATAATTAGCCATATTCTCTCCTCATGTAATAATGGTATTTTCTATCCAGTCAATTTCCCAGCCTTCTTTTCTGAGTTGCTGCATATATCTTTTAGCTTCATCAGAAAATAAACCATTTGTTATCAAAAGATAACTTATGTTACTATCAGGTGTCGGTTTCCTTTTTTTCTTAAAATCATCCTTGATTCTTGATTTGTTTACTAACCCAGTTTCGGATGATTTGCATTGAATGATGCATTGCCCACTGAGCAGGGAGGTGGTTTAGGCATATCTTATTAATCCCGTTGCTGGCAATACTTTTCTAACACAGGTTTAAAATCCTTTAAAAAATCCATTGGGGTTTTCCATAACACATTATTATATCTGATTTCCACATCAATTCCGGCATCAGGTGCCTTGGTGATGCTTTTTCTAATACATCGTTCAGGTTAATATTCTAGATTAAATCTTGAACAAGGTTAACATTTTTTGAATTTTACCCAAATTTTTTGAAAGTATTTTCGCCTGTTTTTTTGATGGCATAAAAGAAATCAGATTTTTGGAAAAAATCGTATTTCTACACCTAAATTTAGGATACAAAAAAAATATAATTTTAGAGAAATGGTATTTTTATAATTTTTTAATGTGTTCATAATCAATCCATTTTTTGCTATTTTTGAGAGATTTTTTTTGATGAATATCTGCATTTTTTGAATAAAAAAATTATCTTTAATAATCAATAAGTTAATTAACTTTCTTCCCCCTGGCGGACACCACTTATTTTTGCCAAAATTTAAAGCTATTAATTGTAAAAAAATACCCTATTTGCAAATTTTTCATCAAAAGGCTTCAAAAAGATAAGAAATGTTTTTTTGAATAGCCATTTTTTTGAATTTTTTACCCTATTTTTTAAAAAATGCTAAAAAAAATAAAATTAGACAAAACAATAACTTAGTTAACATCTTCCACGGGGAATATAAAACCGATTTTTGCGAATATCATGAACAAGCATCCGAATCAAAAAAAGCTTCAAAAAAACAATTTTAGATTTGAAATTGAGTTTAAGAAATCCGATTTTTAAAAAAATAGGATTTCTGCCCTTGATATGTTTATCCTGGTGTATTTGCCTTGGATAAAAAATTTCTGAACATTTGAAAAATTATTTTAAAATATCACTTGACAAAGTGGCTATTTTTTGAGATAATGCCATATTCATTAGGAGAGGTGGCTGAGCGGTTTAAAGCGACGGTCTTGAAAACCGTAGAAGGGTAATACTCTTCCGTGGGTTCGAATCCCTCCCTCTCCGCCATTTTTTATATAATGCGGAAAAATAATTTCACCCTAAATTAGGGCAACCACAAGGGATTGCCCCTACATAAATGTGAAATTCTTTATCTGAAATTATAAATATCTTAATCTTAATTCCCAATTCCCAATTCCCAATTCCCTGTCTAAAAAGGTAATCTATTTGTCAATTCATCAATATACTTACCAAGCTTGTGATATTGAGGGCAATATTGTCGATGGACAACTCAGTGCAGAAAGCGAACAAGAAGTCGTTACAACGCTACAAAATCAACAATTAATACCACTAAAAGTCGAACAACAGGCGGAAAATACTCGTTTATTCCTGCGGCAATCTATTTCTAATAGCGATGTGATTGATTTTACAAATGGACTTTGTACCTTGGTAGAGGCGCGAGTGCCTTTAGATCGCGCATTGGGATTACTTGAAGGACTTACCGAAAAACAAGTCGTACAAGAAATGATTGAAGACTTGCGCCGTGATGTAAAAGAAGGTAAAAGTTTAGCAGATGGATTACAAATGCACCCCAATGTCTTTTCACGTATGTATGTTAATATGATACATGCAGGTGAAGAAGGCGGCATTTTAGAAGAATTACTACCTAAATTGGCTGATTTCCTAGCAGCAGCGGATGCCGCTAAACGGACCATTATATCTTCCTTGATTTATCCCATTATTCTTGCCGTAGTTGGTTTGGTGAGTGTCATATTATTATTGGTGTATGTGGTGCCCTCATTTGCAACATTATTTGAGGATATGGGTTCTAATATTCCTTCTTCAGCCGCTTTTTTATTAGGACTCAGCGATTGGCTAAAAAGTTATGGGTGGAGTTTGATCTTTATACCGTTCGGATTTTGGTATGGTTGGCGACAGTTAGATACGACTCCAGAGCGACGTTTACAACGCGATGAAATGATGCTATCTTTACCCATATTGGGTCATTTAATATTACAATCGGAATCGTCACGCTTTTGCCGTACTTTAGGCGCGTTGCTAGGGGCTGGTATTCCATTGTTAAAGGGTTTACACATTGTACGAGGTGTGATGGAAAATCATGTACTGTCGAAAAGTCTCGCTCAAATTGAAGAAGCGGTGCGCGGTGGTGTCAGTTTAGGAAAAGCCCTAGTCAGCGACGGCAAATTTCCAGTCTTGTTAGCACAATTAGTGATTGTCGGCGAAGAATCTGGGCGTACTGCCTCTATTTTAGATAAACTAGCTGAAACATTTGACACCTATGTAAAACAACAAACTTCCAGGCTTGTCGCCTTATTAGAGCCATTGCTTATTTTGATTTTAGGGGTTGTTGTTGGCGCGATAGTTATTACAATGTTATCAGCCATTTTTAGTATTAGTGAAGTCAATTATTAAATATGTTCAGAAATTATCTTAATCTTAATTTAACAATCATTTTGTTAGGTAGCCTGGTTTTTTTGGCTGCTTGCGCTACACCGCCTAAACGTGAAGCCCCAGTTAGTGCCGAAGAATTAGCCGCCAGTGAATTACAATCACAGCCCGCTATCATCAAAAAACCTATTGCCGGCGTACCCATTGCCGAATTGCCACAGACAGCACCGAAGCCCTTAAAAGAGATTAATCAAACTGGACAGGTGCCTACTATCACGACAATTACTGATCAAACATTGGATGTGACGGAATTAGATTTATCTGGTGATGCGCCTATTCAATTAGATTTTGAACAAACTGAATTACGCCAAATTCTTCAAATTATTGCTGATTCTTTAGATATTAACATGGTGATTGATCCCAGTATTGGGGGTAAAGTGACTTTACGTACTTCACCGGATAAACCGTTAACAAAAAAGGATTTATGGCCCCTATTACAATTACTATTAAATGATTCGGGTGTCACCATGGAAAAAAAAGGGGGAATCTATCATTTGAAAAAATCACCACCCACCTTGCCGAATGTGGTTGGTATGAGTCCAGAAACCTTGATCAGAAGCGATTCTTCCGAAGTATTACAAGTGACACCGTTGCGCTATATTGCGGCTGAAGCCGCGACAACAGTGATTAACCCATTAATCCAGCCAAAAGGGCGAGTTATCACCTTACCTACCCTTAATATCATTGGTATTATTACGACACCGCCCAAATTAGAACGGGTGAATAAATTACTGCATATCATTGATGCCGATCCTTTTTTGCATAGAGGTATGCGTTTATTCCGTTTGGTTAATTCTAAGGCAACAGATGTGCAGGGCGAGTTAGATAAAATACTGAAAGCCCTATATGGCAAAACATCACCAACTTATCAAGTGATTGCTTTGGAACGCATCAACGCGATTCTCGTAATTGCACCACCTAACAGTGGCTTTAATGAAGTCGCTTTATGGGTTGAAATTCTTGATGAAAGGAGTGAGGAAAGTGGCGAGCAAATTTTTATCTATAAAGTCAGAAACCTAGAAGCGACTAAAATCGCTTCGACTTTATCCAATGTGTTTAAAATTGAAGATAAGAAGAAGAAAGATAAAGAAAAAACCAAAAAACCGTCTGCTACACTTAAACCGGCAACTCCAATCGGTAGTACAATTCCTGTTTCGGCTGAATTAGAAGTCAATATTGTCGCTGATGAAAGTACCAACAGTTTATTGATACGTGCCAGCCCGCGTGATTACCGACAATTATTAGAAACCATTTATGCCCTGGACCAGGTTCCTAAAGAAGTCATGGTGAATGTGGTTATTGCTGAAGTGAGTTTGACAGAGGCAACTCGATTTGGTATTGATTGGCGAACACTTTTTCACGGTTATGGTTCGCAGGGTGAAGTGCAGGGGAATTTGGAAGTACCAGTGGGCAATTTTCCTGGTAATGTGGAGCCAAGCAATGATAGTGGAGTCGCTAGCATAGGAGCGTTAGCGGGCTTTTCGATTAATTATTTATCAGGCAGTTTGAATGCTTTGCTCAATATTGTCGCTTCAAATAATGACATTAGCATTTTATCACGCCCCTCTCTTTTGGTACGCAATAACGAAGAGGCAATGATTAATATCGGTTCTAATGAGCCATTTTTGAGTGGGATAAATAGTTCTAGTACGACGAACCAATTATTATCTAACGATGTGCAATATAAAGACACGGGTATCACAGTCAAAGTGACTCCCCGTATCAATGACGATGGCATTATTAATTTGAAAATTCAAAGTGAGTTGACACAATTGGGTCCGCCTAGAACCACTCAAAACTTGCAATCATTCGATCAACGTAAAATAGAAACTTTTGTGGTAGTACGTGATGGCACAGCAATTGTCATAGGGGGCTTGATTCAAACCAATAAGCAACACAAGAGACAGGGCATACCATTATTACAAGATTTACCCATTTTAGGTAATCTCCTATTTTCTTCTACAGATATCGAAAAAAAACGCACAGAATTAGTTCTTATCATTGTGCCAGAAATGGTTAATCCGGAGGCGGATAACCGCCCATTGGTCATAAATTTCAAGAAACGTATGTACTTAGTCTCAAAGTTATTAAATGCTCAAAACATTTTTATGGATAAGTTTGGGCCAATCGCACCGACTGTATCTGCTCAATAAGAGAATTGGTGTTACGGTAGCTAGAAATCCGATTTTTTCAAAAATCGGATTTCTTTAACGATTTTTCTGTAAAATAATTAACCCTTAATCCAAATTTTTAAGGATTAAAGCATAAAAACTATCCTTCCCTGATTGAAAAAACCATCCTAAATGCCTCAAACAATTTGAGCAAAGAGCAAACCGCCAAGCATAACCCGTAAACCAGCTATGTTCTAAGCTTGGAGAACCCTGGTTCACACATCCTATTGCCCCGGAAAAACAGCCTATTTCAAACACAAAGCCACCTGGATTACTAAAAACATGTTGATGCAATCCATTGACTTCAATCTTATTTTCAAGGGAAGTGATTTTATGTTGACAAGCTTTACATAGAATTTGTTCGGATTCATCTTTATGGCTTTCTTCAGCCAGAATATTTTGTATCTGTTCAAATTGCGTTTCCGTCAATCGTTGGAAAAACCAGTATGGGGTATTTTTTTTGAAGATAAGCGGAAAGTAATAAGCCATCATTTGAGTTGATAAAGGCTTGGAATGAAGAGTGAACATTTAGAAACCAAGTTGTTCTCGCTACTACTGCGTTACTTGAATAAACTTGGTTTCACAACACTTTTAACAATCTTAATTTAAGGCAAAATCGAAGTCTATATGTTCTTTAAGCTTATTGATGGCATTATTTTCTATCTGACGTATTCGCTCGGCTGATACCTTATAACGGTTAGCCAGTTCTTGCAAGGTGATCTTTTTTTCACCCAGCCAACGTTTTCGCACAATGTCTCGACTACGCGCATCCAATTTGTTCAATGCAGAATGCAACTGCTTATGACCATGCGTCTCCCACTCTTGCTGTTCTACCATAATCGCCGGATCATAACGGCAATCCTCCAAATAAGCGGCAGGGGCAAAAACATCATCCTCAGAATCATTATCACTAGGTGCGTCAAAAGCAACATCTTGAGTACTCAGACGCTTTTCCATTTCCTGTACATCTTTAGTGTTGACACCTAAATCCTTGGCAATATTATTCACTTCTTCTGCCGATAACCAACCCAAGTGTTTTTTCATGCTACGTAAATTGAAAAACAATTTACGCTGCGCTTTTGTGGTAACGACTTTGACAATACGCCAATTGCGTAAGATAAACTCATGAATCTCAGCGCGTATCCAATGCACCGCAAATGACACTAAACGCACCCCAACATTGGGGTTAAATCGCTTGATAGCCTTCATCAAGCCGATATTACCTTCCTGAATCAAATCCGCTTCAGGCAAACCATAACCACGATAGCCCTGAGCAATGTACAAAACAAAACGCAAATGTGAGATGACTAATTGTCGCGCTGCTTCAAGATCACCTTCATTGTAGAAACGCTCGGCTAAATCCTTTTCCTCTTCTGCACTTAGAATAGGAATCACCTTAACAGTTTGTGCATAATTTTCTACATCTTGACCCAAAACAGCAATGGGTGTATTGAATGTTAAGGCTAATGCGTTTGACATAATTTTTCTCTCCCCATTTTGTTAGTTATAGATGTTCAGAAAAATAAATTCTTATTCAGCTACGTTTTTTCAAAAAACGCAGGTGATTTTCAGTGAAATTATTTACCTGAAAACTATAGTTCTGACAGGTTTTAAAAAGCTGTCAGCTCTGTCGAAACATTGTTAGCACTTTCCATTAAAGAGTGCTAATATAAAGAAAATGGTTAAGTTAGGAATTTCTAATATACTAATATCCCTAATGATGTGCTGGTTGAATAGTTGCGATGAAATTGATAACAGAAGTATAACGGTCATTCAAAACAATGTCTTACGGCTATTTTTTGGAAAATATCAGTACATTAGCAAACTCTAATATAACCATCAAGTATAACTTGACTATGTGGGTTAAAAATTGAAAATCAAGAATAAAATATAATATTTTTTAAAAAAATTGTAGCTTTATAGCCAGGTAGGTCGGGTTAGATTTTTTTGCACCGCAAAAAAACGTAACCCGACAAAGGGCTATTTCGTCCGGTAAATGTTGGGTTACGTTATCACTAACCCAACCTACATATACTACATATACTTATTTGGCTCCTTTTTGCATAAGCAAATCCTGTAAAGGACTAATCAGATCCATTGGCAATGGAAACACAATGGTATGACTTTTAGCTTCAGAGGCAATATCATTGAGTGTCTGCAAATAGCGCAATTGGATAGCCTGAGGTTGTTTGGATAAAATAGCAGCTGCATGTTGCAATTTTTCTGAGGCTTGAAGTTCACCGTCAGCATGGATGACTTTAGCACGGCGTTCACGCTCCGCTTCTGCTTGACGGGCAATGGCTCGGATCATACTTTCGTTTAAATCAACATGTTTGATTTCGACATTAGCCACTTTAATCCCCCAAGCATCTGTTTGCCTGTCCAGAATCTCCTGGATACTCTGGTTGAGTTTCTCACGCTTAGACAGCATGTCATCTAAGTCATGCTGACCTAAAACCGAGCGTAGCGTCGTTTGAGCCAATTGACTGGTTGCTTGTTGAAAGTTTTCAACCTGGATAATCGCCTTTTCTGGCTCTATCACCCGAAAATAGACTACCGCATTCACTTTAACCGACACATTATCCCGCGAGATCACATCTTGGCTAGGCACATCCATCACGATAGTACGCAAATCAATTGTGACCATTTGTTGGATACCGGGGACAATAATAATCAATCCTGGTCCCTTGACATTCTGGTAACGCCCTAAAAGAAAGACTACGCCACGTTCATATTCACGCAAAATTCGTATAGAATAGAACAAAAATCCTATAAAAACAACAGCAATACCGATAACAAATTCAGACATTATAATGTTCTCCTTAATTAATTCACATTAACAGGCTCAACTTTTAAAGTCAGCCCATCTATAGCAACTACTTTAACACGTTGTTCAAGGGCAATGGGAGTCGAAGCTTGTGCATTCCAAGTTTCACTGTGAACATACACCTGTAACTGTTCAGCGTCATTGCTCAAACATTTTCCCACTGAGCCCAACATTTCTTCCCGCCCACTGATAATCGGTCGAGAACGTATTTTCATGAGCGCACCAATAACCCAGATAAAAAAGAAGAGACTGATTAAACTAATCCCTCCAATAAGGGGACGTGAAATCATATAATCCGGGGTGTCGGTATCAATCAAAATAACCGAGCCAATTACAAAGGCAAATAAACCACCCATACCCAATGCGCCAAAACTCGGCGCAAATGCTTCACCAACCATAAAGGCAATGCCTAACAAAATCAAGGCTATACCCGCATAATTCACCGGTAACACTTGAAATGCAAATAGGGCAAGTAATAAAGAAATACCCCCTATCACGCCTGGCAAGACACTCCCTGGATTATACAGCTCAAAAAATAATCCGTAAATACCCAGCAACATCAAAATATAGGCTACGTTAGGATTAGTAATAACTGATAATAACCGATTTCGCCAATCGGGTTGATAAGTTTGTAGGCTTAAATCCTTTGTTTCCAGTCTGTGTTCTTGCCCTAAAACTTTGACCGCTCTCAGATTGATACTTTTTAATAATTGTGCTATATCATCAGCAATTAAGTCAATAACCCCTTTTTCTAAAGCATCAACTGCCGACAAACTGGCTGATTCACGTACTGCCTCTGCAGCCCATTCCTGGTTACGCTCATGCATCTGTGCCAAAGAACGTAAATAGGCTTCTGCATCATTGACCATTTTATGCGTCATTGTGTCACCGGTCGATTTAGCTATTTTATCCTGGACAGTTTCTTTATCATCCTTTTTAGAATCGCTAGATTCATCTGAGGGAAATCCAAATCCGCCAATTTGTACCGGTGTTGCTGCACCCAAATTGGTCCCAGGTGCCATCGCAGCAACATGACTGGCATAAAGAATATAGGTGCCAGCACTCGCAGCCCTTGCGCCGGAAGGCGCGACATAAGTGACAACAGGAATGGGGGAAGCGATAATCGCTTGTATCATTTCACGCATAGCCAAATCAAGTCCCCCGGGCGTATCCATTTTTAGTACAATCAAACTAACCCCTTCATTTCGTGCCTTTTCCAAACCGCGTTTAAGGTAATCTGAGGTAGCCGGACCAATAGCCCCTTTGATTTCCAATACCCAGGCTTTTCCACCGGCTTGTACTTGAACCGATAGCAATAAGCCTATTAAAATTAAAAAAACTATTCTAAATTTATTCATAATGTCTCTATAAATTTTGTAATCACAATTAATAATTATAACTTGATATTCAAATTTTTTGACACCAATGATAACAGGTGCCAGATATTGGAATCCATTTTGAACCATTTATGTTTTTTATACTTAATCAATCGGAGTTTCTATGATGAAATCTATTGTTAGTTTGTTGTGCTTGTTTGTAGCCACTCAGGTAATGAGTGCTGAAACCAAGTCTCCAGTAGTCGAGATGCAAACGAATTTTGGTACGATTGTGCTGGAGCTTAACGCGGAAAAAGCACCTAAAACGGTTGCTAACTTTTTGCAGTATGCCAAAGACGGTTTTTATGACGGCACAATATTTCACCGCGTGATTGGCAATTTTATGATTCAAGGCGGGGGGTTTACGAAGGATTACCAGGAGAAAAAGACTCGTCAACCGATTCCTAATGAAGCCAATAATGGCTTAAAAAATGCGCTGGGTACTATTGCGATGGCGCGTACCCCTAACCCTCATTCAGCCACTGCCCAGTTTTTCATCAACGTGGTTGATAACGCCTCTCTAAATTATAAGGCACCTAATAGTCGTGGTTGGGGTTACGCGGTCTTTGGGAAAGTCATTAAAGGCATGGAAGTGGTTGATGGGATTAAAAAAGTCAAAACAGGCAGTGGGGGAAAATTTAGGAGCGATGTGCCACAAACGCCTGTGATTATTCAAAAAATGTCTATTAGAAAACCGAAAAACGATTAATAGTAGGGCGAACTTATGAAAAGGATGGTATTTTGTAGGGGCAGATTCTGTTGCCCTTTCCAAATACATCCGTATAAGGGCAAAAATAGTTGTTCAAATCTACATAAGCATGGAAGCCAATCGAATTGGTGTGACGCGCTAATCAATAATTAAAGTTTGGTTGTAAATTCTTATAAACCAAGTTTTTTCAAAAAATTTGGTTTATTTTCAGTCACATGTTATTATTAAACCAATAAAATAATTTGGGAGAAATGGGATGTTTACTTTACAAATCACCGACGAAACAATCGAACAAGCTTTACTTCGTTTGGCACAAAAACAAAGCAAAAAGGTTTCAGAAGTCATTATGATGGCTATTCAAGATTTTATCACTCACAATGAACCATTGAGTTATAAAAAATTAGATCCGTTAGCCCATTCAACCGTGATTAACTATCCGGTGACTGACGAAAATTTGGATGATGTGAAACCGTTTGCTGAGGTAAACGATGCCGCTCACTATGTCCAAACATTACGTCAACAAACTTGGAATAGAAACGCATGATCCAAACTATTTTATGTGATACTTGTGTTGTTATTGATTTTATTAATGAAAACAGTGTTAAGCATTTCAAGTATATACCAAATATTAAACTTTTTGTCCCTTAACCACCCAAAGTTTCAGCTTTGGTTCTTAATGTAAATCAATCAAGTCTTCCAAAATATCATCCCGTTTATCAGCACTTAAACTGAAGTGAGAATGGTTTTGCATTTTTGCTTGTCATTCTGCCAGCATGCCCTAAATGGATACGACTCGACTCAAATCTTTTCTTAATTCAAATAAAATTCGTTAATAATAAATTCTAATTGTCATTTTATTAATCTATTAATCTAATTAATAATGTCGTATGAATCCCACTTTTATACCAGGATACGATTTTGATTGTCGATGATATTCACGAAAATGACAAACTAGAATTAGCAAAAAAATGTATTTTATGGTTCAGCCAAAATAGGTTACAATAAGTTTGTGCAAGAAATACTAAATCCGTTGTACTAATTTTATAAGGAGGCTTCAAATTTGAATACCACATTTCCCAACGTTTTAAATATCTTCAGAAAGGGGAATTGAATGAAAATAACACTTCCCGATCCAAACCGATATTTCGGTATCCGATTTGAATCTATTGGAGGTTTGGGGGCGCACACTACAGGACAAATTTTATCCACCGCTGCGGTGCTACGCATGAATCTCAATGGCGCACATTTTTCTTCATCTGGTTCCGAAAAAAAAGGTTCCCAAGTGCGTTCATTTATCCGACTTGCCCCACCTGAAAAACAAATCAGATCAACTGCACCTATTGACTCACCTGATGTAATCGTTGTTTTTCACAATGGTTTACTCAAAAATCAGGCAAGTATAGCGGGAATAAAGGCTGATGGCATACTTATTTATAATGGGGCAGCCGATGATGAATTACCCGCGATTTTTTCTAAATTGCCAAATACGACAAAACTCATCCGAATTGATGCTCAACGTATTGCTACTGAAGAAAAATCAAGTATAGGAGTTGTTCTTTTGGGAACCTTGATGGAATCCATTCCTTTCTTTTCCGTTCTTCCATTTTCTGATGAATTTGCGACACACTATTCTGAAGCTGTCGCATCTAATGAAAAAGCCTATCATCGGGGTGCGACAGAGTTTGACATTCTGACCGACGTAGGAAAAGGGACCGGTAACTTACCCATCATCCGATCAGAACCAATTTGGGGTTATGAAACAGCGCCCATTGGTGGCATATTGCCCTTGCCTGGTAATATGCTATCAAACGATCTGACTGTTTCACGTACTGGGCGGATACCCGTTTTTGAAATTGAAAAATGTGTTCATTGCGGTTTATGTGATGTCGTTTGCCCTGATCTTTGTTTCGTTTGGAAACCCGCCGCTAATAATGAAGTTCATTTACAAGGTATAGATTACCAATATTGTAAGGGCTGTCTCCGTTGTATAGAAACCTGCTCAACGGGTGCCTTGAGACGCAAAATGGAAACGCCTGGTTTGGCAGATAAATTACGGGTTAAACTTTTCCCGGATGGAGGAATATAAAATGAGTGATGCTGCAACATTAAATAAAACCGAGGCAAAAGAGGGTAATCAACACCCCGATTTTTTAAACGGTAATGAAGCCGCAGCCCAAGCTTCGCGGGACATCAATTATCATGTCATGGGATATTATCCAACGAGCCCTTCTACAGAAGTGGCTACCAATTTATCCAAAATGCTGGCAAACGGTGAACATGAAATTGATATAGTAGCTGGAGACGGTGAACACTCCGCCGCTGGTATTTGTTACGGTGCCTCTCTGGGTGGAGGGCGTGTCCTAAATACTACTTCAGCTAATGGATTGCTATACGCACTTGAGCAACTTCCCGTTCAAGCCGATACTCGCGCCCCTATGGTCCTTAACCTCGTTGCCAGCACGGTATCAGGTCCCCTTAACATCCGTTGCGATCACTCCGATCTCTATTTTACGTTGAATACAGGATGGATTATTTTACTGGCAAGGGACCCGCAAGCGGTTTATGATCTCAACTTTGCGGCTGTTAAAATAGGTGAGCATTCAGAAGTACGGTTACCGGTTATTGTTTGTTATGATGGATTTTTTACCAGTCATCAAAAACGCCGCCTTCAAGTATTTAATAATACCGAAATGACTCAACCATTTTTAGGTAAGCCGACAACGGAAATAACGGCTCTTGATCCTAATAATCCGGTTACTTTCGGCGCATATATGCATGACACCGACACCATAAATAATAAAAAGCAGCATTCCCTCGCTATGGAAGCTGCCCGTCGTGTCATTCCAGAAGTATTAGGCGAACTGGAAAAAATAACGGGGCGACATTATCCGATTTTAGATGCCTATTGCATGGAAGATGCTGAATATGCAGTCGTTTTGCTCAATTCTGCCGCTGAAACAGCCAAAGAAGTCGCGGATAAACTACGCGATAAAGGTCAAAAAGTTGGCGTACTTTCCCCCAATGTCATAAGACCCTTTCCGGCTGACGAATTAAGAAACGCACTCAAAAACGTTAAAGCCATTGTAGTAGGTGATCGAGCAGATTCTTACGGAGCAGATGGTGGCAATATGTCACTCGAAATACGGGCAGCATTGCAACAAGCTCCTAATAATAAAACGGTCGTGTTGAGCCGTATTTATGGTTTAGGTGGCAAAGATTTCTATGAGGCTGATGCTGAAGCTTTTTTTGAACTTGCCCAAAACAGTCATGAAGCGATACCTTATGACTATTATGGCACCTACAAAGGGGATGCCAATCAACACCCAATTAAAGGTTTACCGGCAATTGATGCTGAAGAAGTTTCGCGTGGTATGGCGAAAGTCACACAAAATCAGGAAACAGGCAAATTAAATGTAGAACTTGAATCCTTATGGGCAATGGCAGGGGTTAAAAGTCGAATTGCCCCTGGGCATGGTGCTTGCCCCAGTTGTGGTATTTTCCCGATGCTACATCAGATCTATAGTGTTTTAGAAGGCGATCTCGTTGTTCTATTTCACACAGGTTGCGGTATGGTTGTCACCACCGATTATCCAAAAACCGCTCATAGAATCACTTATATTCATAATTTATCCCAAAACGGTGCCGCTACCCTTTCCGGGTTGGTTGAAATGTATTATGAAAGAGTGCGGCGTGGTGAATTACCTGAATCTTCAGACCTCACATTTTTGATGATCACAGGTGATGGTGGTATGGATGTCGGCATGGGACCCGCTATTGGGGCGGCGAATCGTAACCATCGTATGATCATGATTGAATATGATAATCAAGGGCAAATGAATACAGGTTCTCAACTATCTTATTCTACCCCAATCGGTCATCGCACTGCCACTAGTGAAATAGGTAGCGTACTGTCTGGAAAACAATTTCACCATAAAGATACTGCCCAAATTTTTGCGGCTTGTCACCTGCCTTATGTATTTACCGCCAGCGAAGGTTTTCCTGAAGACTTAATGCGTAAAGTCGCTAAAGCGCAATGGTATGCCAAACGCGAAGGATTAGTGTATGGTAAAATCATGTCATTCTGCCCGTTATACTGGCAAACCCCAGATAATCTTGCCCAATCAGTGATGCAAGCCGCTATTGATTGCTGTTTCTTTCCTCTCTATGAGGTAGAAAAGGGTCATACCCAGATTACTTATGATCCGGATATTCTGGGTACTCGCATTCCCATTGCTAACTGGCTCAAGAGACTGGGGAAAACCAAACATTTAGTCAAGCCTAAGAATGCTGAGATTCTGAAATCCTTTGAGGCGGAAGTGGCAAGACGCTGGAAACGCATTAAGGCAATGCACGAACATGAGGAACTTTAATAGAAAATGCCAAAAATAATTGAAAAACGAGTCTTGACACCTATCACCAAGATGTTTCGCTTTGATGCACCGATGATAGCCTCAGCTGCTCGCCCTGGACAATTTGTCATTCTGCGAGTGCGAGAAGGCGGAGAACGTATACCATTAACCATTGCCGATTTTGATGCCAAATCAGGTGTCGTCACTATTGTGGTGCAAGAAGTGGGAGTGACTAGTCGAATCTTAGGTGCTCACAAAGTAGGAGATAATATTCTGGATGTGCTTGGTCCCCTGGGTGAACCGGCTCATATCCCGCCAGGGGGTCATGTCGTTGGAATTGGGGGGGGCTTTGGTTCAGCCGCTTTATGGTGTCTCATGCGCGAACTCAAAGAACGAGGGGATCGCACGACTGTCATATTAGGTGCACGCCATGATCATTTATTGTTGTTGATTGATGAATTGCGTGAGGTGTGCGACAACTTAGAATTATGTACAGACGATGGCTCTGTAGGATTTAAAGGCTTAGTCACCGAGCGGCTCCAACAATTAATGGATGGTCCTGGTAAGCCCGATCATGTCATAGCCATTGGTCCTATGCCTATGATGCGAGCTATTGCTAATACGACTCGTGATACCGGCATTGCTACTCAGGTTTCCATGGATCCGCTAATGATCGATGGTACTGGGATGTGTGGCTGTTGCCGCGTTTCGGTTGGTGATGATGTGAAATTTGCCTGTGTTGATGGTCCCCTGTTTGATGCTGCTAAGGTAGATTTTGATGAAGCTGTCAAACGCAATAAGATGTATGTCAAGGAGGAAAAATTGGCTGCTGAACGGCAACAAAAAATAATGGAGGAAGCAACTCATGCCAGCTAAGCGAATCAAGAAAACCCCGATGTTGGAACGTAATGCTAAGCTTCGGGCAACAGATTTTATGGAGGTAAATGAAGGTTATTCAAAGGCTGCAGCCGCTTTTGAAGCGGAACGGTGTTTGCGCTGTCAAGATCCAATATGTGTTGCAGGTTGTCCAGTACATATTCCTATTCCTGAGTTTATCCATGAAATAGCCGCCGGCAATATGCCAAGGGCTGCAGAAATTTTGCGCTCAGCAAATCCACTCCCAGCGGTTTGCGGGCGTGTTTGTCCCCAAGAGGATCAATGTGAAAAAGTCTGTCACATGGCTAAACGCTTCAAACCGGTAGGCATTGGTTATTTAGAAAGATACGTCGCCGATTGGGAACGCGCTCAACCTAAATCTGAAGACGCAAAAAAGCCTACTCGCTCTCAACGTATTGCCGTAGTGGGTGCGGGTCCAGCCGGATTAGTCTGTGCAGGTGATTTGGCACGTCTTGGTTATCCAGTGACTATTTATGAAGGACTACACGCGCCGGGCGGCGTTTTGCGTTACGGTATTCCTGAGTTCAGATTACCCAATGAAATTCTGGACTGGGAAATTGATCAGTTGAGAGCTCTTGGCGTTGAAATCGTTTGCAATGTGGTTGTTGGTAAAACCCTCCAACTTGATGATTTATTTGACAAAATGGGTTACTCAGCCGTTTTCATTGGTACAGGTGCCGGCTTACCAAAATTTCTGGGCATACCAGGTGAAAACTTCAATGGTGTTTATTCTGCTAATGAGTTTTTAACCCGCATTAATCTGATGCAGTCTTATAAGTTTCCTGAAACAGACACGCCCTTATACATCGGAAAACGAGTCGCTGTTATCGGTGCAGGTAATACGGCTATGGACGCGATACGTTCAGCACTGCGGGTAGGAGCAGAAAAAGGTATGAGTATCTATCGGCGTAGCCAAAAAGAAATGACGGCGCGGGTGGAAGAATACCATCATGCCCTTGAAGAAGGAGTAGAATTTCATTGGTTGACAAATCCGATAGAAATTATCGGCAATGATAAAGGTATGGTAACGGGCGTAAAATGTGCGCGGATGGAACTGGGTAAACAGGATGAATCCGGAAGAGCACGCCCAATACCTATCAAAGGTTCGGAATTTGTCATACCGTTAGACAACATAGTGCTTTCCCTTGGTAACTCGCCGAATCCTCTATTAGTCAATAATACGCCCGGCTTAGAGAAAAACAAACACGGGTGTTTAATCATGAAAAATGACACACCACAAACTTCTAAAAAATGGGTTTATGCTGGTGGCGATGCTGTGACCGGTGCAGCCACTGTGATCCTTGCCGCCGGTGCTGGCAAAGATGCTGCGGCAGCGATTCATAAGGATTTGTCAGAAGTCGTTGTTTAAAAATATAATTCAAACGGTGAGACCTGACAGGTTTTAAAAACCTGTCAGTGTTTTTTTGCCCACCCTACGAAAATCCGAAAACTTGACAACTCGAAGTATAGATGTAAATCGAAATTCCAAAGAAAAAAGCAACTCTTGGCATACTTTAACCTTTTATGGAACATAGAGGACCATTAGAAATAGTGTTTTTGCCATAAATCTAGATGTTCAGATAAATAATTTCACACTAAAAACCTGTTAGGTCTTGAATACCTGACAGTTTTTTGGAAGTTATTTACCTGAACACCTATAGTATTTTTTGAATTGATTTTAAAAACTAAAAAATTGAGTTATAGTATAGTGACAAAAACAGTGAAAACCCAACGTTGGATTCTAAATGGACAAGTTCAAGGTGTTGGATTTCGCCCCTACATTTATAGATTGGCTACGACATTTCAATTATCCGGTTGGATCAAAAACCAATTGGGAGAAGTCGAAATTGTCGTTCAAGGTCATCCCCACCTTCTAGCTGCTTTTGCTCACGCTTTACTTCCCAAAGCACCCCCTCTAGCAAAACCAAAAATTGTCTCCTACCAGACAGTTGAACTGCCGCGCCTCAATGGATTTCAGATATTATCTAGTGATTCAAACACGGAGGCTATGATTCATGTTCCCCCAGATTATGCGCCCTGTCAGGATTGTTTGAAAGAGCTATATGATCCTGCTGATCGGCGCTACCGTTATCCATTTATTAACTGCACCCAATGTGGGCCCCGCTTCACTATTATTAAATGCTTGCCTTATGATCGCCCTAATACTAGCTTGTCTGGATTTCCATTATGTCCAGCGTGTCAGGCAGAATATACCGATCCTGAAAATCGCCGTTTTCATGCTGAACCGGTGGCGTGTCCAGAGTGTGGTCCAGGGCTAACATTTCAACAGGGTGACGCTTGGATTAACAATACAGAGGCGGCACTGAGTGCTTGTATACAAGCCTTACAGGCTGGCGACATTGTTGCAATAAAGGGAATTGGGGGCTATCATTTAATGTGTGATGCTTGCCATGATAAAGCCGTTAAACGTTTACGACAGCTCAAACCCCGTCCTCATAAACCCTTGGCTCTTTTGTTTCCTGATGATCAAAGCGAGGATTTGTCCGGTCTAAAACCCTTTGTCATTCTGGAAAAATACCATATTGATTGGTTACGTTCGGCTATGCGTCCCATTGTGATGGTGAATCGGGTTCAAAATACGCCTTTGTCTGGTGAAATGGCGCCAGATTTAGCTGAGGTGGGCATGATGTTACCGTGTAGCCCTTTACATATTTTGTTGATGGATGCTTTTGGGGGTCCCCTAGTTGCGACTTCTGCTAATGTCAGTGGGGAACCTATTTTGACAAGCTCTACAGAGGTGAAAAAACGCTTGGGGCATATCACTCAACAATTCCTGCATCATAATCGCCCCATTGTTCGACCGGTTGATGATCCTGTTTTTCGTTTTATCCAAGGTATGCCACGCCCGTTGCGTTTAGGACGCGGTTGTTCACCCACAGAACTGACTTTGCCCTTTGAATTATCCCAACCGACACTGGCAGTGGGGGGGCAACAAAAAAATACCGTAGCACTTGCTTGGAGAAATCGGGTGGTGATTTCTGCTCATATTGGTGATTTGGCTTCACCACGCAGTCAAGCGGTTTTTGAACAGGTTATTCGTGATTTGCAACAACTCTATGCGGTTCGGGCAGAACGCATTGTTTGTGATGCTCATCCCCATTACCGTAGTAGCCGTTGGGCAAAGCTAAGCGGTTTACCGGTCCATCAGGTTTATCATCATCATGCCCATGCCGCAGCACTGGTAGGGGAGTTTTATTCTTCTTTCCAAACACCTTGGCTGGTTTTTACTTGGGATGGAGTGGGATTAGGTGAAGATGGGACGCTTTGGGGCGGTGAAGCATTTTATGGTTACCCTGGACAATGGCAACGTGTTGGCACTTTACGTTCTTTTGCACCACTTGGCGGTGATAAAGCTGCTCGTGAACTTTGGCGCAGCGCGTTAGCAATATGCTGGGAAACAGGCTATCATTGGAATGAAGGCGAAAAAATATTCGATAGCTCCTTACTCTATCAAGCTTGGCAAAAACGACTGAATTGTCCGCAAACTTCGGCGATAGGACGTTTGTTTGATGGTGCAGCAGCGTTGACTGGCTTATTAAAAAATGCCAGTTATGAAGGACAAGGACCCATGATGCTAGAAGCCGCGAGTCAAGAAGTGGGAGAAATTATCCCTTTACCCATTGATAAAAAGCAGGGTATAAAGGAAATAAATTGGGCGCCACTTATACATAAGTTGCTTAATACTCATGACTCGGTATCATCAAGGGCAGCTAGTTTTCAGGCCAGTTTAGCAGACAGTTTGCGAACTTTAGCTTGTCTCATCCGTGAAGAAAAGGGTGTGACACAGATTGGTTTAAGTGGTGGCGTGTTCCAAAATCGGGTTTTATGTGAACGGGTGTTCTCATTACTCCATGCTGAAAATTTTAAGGTTTTTTTGGGGAAGCAGTTACCTGCTAATGATGCTGCCCTTAGTTTTGGACAGATTATAGAAACGATGGCAATGGACTTCAAAAATTCATCAAAAAACACGGCAAAAATTAATTTTAGGTGATTCATATCCTAAATTTTTATCCTAATTTTCACCCTTGCCTGATTCAGACAGCTTAGGGGCAACCACAAAAAATTGCCCTACATTTTCATTCCATAATAAATCATGAAAAATACAGCTTACCTAGAAATCAACGGCGCAATCGGCGAGGGCGGTGGACAAATTTTACGCACCGCTTTAGCTTTATCCCTTTGCACCCGTAAACCATTTCGCATAACCCATATTCGTGCCGGACGTAAAAAACCCGGCTTACGACAACAACACCTTACCGCCGTCCATGCTGCTCGTGATATTTCAGGGGCGCAAGTTGAAGGTGATGAAATTGGTTCTAGCACCGTGAGCTTTGCGCCTGGTGAAATACAACCTGGCAAATACCACTTTGCGATAGGCACCGCCGGCAGTACCACTTTAGTATTGCAAACCGTATTGTATCCACTTTTATTAGCAACAGCCGAATCTCACATAACTTTGACCGGCGGTACGCACAATGTCCACGCACCCCCTTATGATTTTTTAGCGCAGGTTTATTTACCTGTTCTTAATCGTATGGGTGTCCAAGTGACAGCAACCCTTGACCGTTATGGTTTTTTCCCCAAGGGCGGTGGACGATTAAGAGTCCATATCACGCCCACCACTCACCTGCGCGGACTCAGCCTTATGGAACGTGGTAAAATAGTAAAATGTCAAGCAACTGCCCTAACTGCCGGTCTCCCCGAACATATCGCTCTACGTGAATTGCAACGAGTAACAGAAAAGCTTTCCTGGTCACAAGACTGCTTACATCATTGCGCCTTACCACCTAATCAAGGACCTGGCAATGTTTTACTATTGCAAATCCAAAGCGAGCATATTACAGAAATCTTTAGTGGTTTTGGACAACGCGGCATTAGGGCAGAAGCCGTTGCAGAGGGTGCCATTAAAATGGCGACGGATTATATGGCGGCTAATATTCCCGTGGGTTCGTATTTAGCGGATCAATTATTATTACCGCTTGCCTTAGCCGGAGAAGGGGAATTGATTACCACAACACCGAGTAGTCATACCTTGACTAATATAGAAACTATTCATTACTTCCTATCCGTGCCTATTACGCAAACCCATTTGAAGGGTGATGTTTGGGTTATTCGGGTGGGTTGAAAATTGACTGTCTAATAATTAATGATGCAATTCACTGAAAGCGAATAATAAGAGGGGACAGACCACGTTTTATGCTAAAATGTGATCTGTCCCTATTTTTAAGTATATCGTTCTTTCATCTGAAGTATTGGTGCCTGGTGATTTAATTTAGATTAAGTCATTCATGGTAAATAAATTATTTTTGAGTATAAATATTTTGTGAAGTTCTAAGGGCTTTAACTTGATATTCAAGTTTTTAAAGTTAAAAGGCTTGCCCGAAATATTTGCCAAAAATAGTATTTCTAAGGCAACCTATATTTTTTCGGCTTGTTTTTAAACATCGATACTTCAAGAAATACTATTTTTGCCAAAAAGAGTATTTCTAAGGGCTGCTCACGCGCTGTAAATTCTTATGAATTTTACTCTGACCCCAATTATTCGTTTTTCATTACTATTACCAGCACCTTGAATATCGCCCATCCGAAATCGTCCTGCCGGTATTTTTACCATTTTGGGAAATGGGATTAAAAGAATTGAATAGGCTTGACCTTGTTCTACCATCTGCCCTTGTATTTCAACTTGATTGTCCTTTAAATTCGCTGTGATGAATAAGGGCTTGTTTGGACCCGCTTGATAAATCTGTTTAGCGGCTTTAACGCCCACTTTAACCGTACCCTTATTTTGCAATTTTCCAAAAAACGGCTTTACCCAGGCGGCTTGCCAATCTAAATTGACTTTAAAGGTTTGTGCATCCGCATTATAATGAACTAAACGCAAGACACCAGCTTGATAATCCAAATTGCGCTGCTTGACTTGCGCATTAAATTGCTGTAATAATTGATGCCGTCGGGATTGAAAAGCCGCCGTCGTTTCAAACATATCTTGTTTGGGTTGAAAATAAGGCGCGAAATCGCCTGTCACCTTGATAGGGATTTCTTCGGGTGGATTGACGACTTGTAGAGTTGGTTCAACTGTCGTAACAATTTCTGACACAGTTGGTGATTGAGTCGATGAACTCGGTTGTTTGAGATCATCATAAATGTCTTGAAACAGATAAAAAGTCGCAATGATAGCAACTATCGTCGCCAGTAAAGACAGCAATTTATGGCCTTTGAAATATTCGGAAAAGGCTGCTCCGCCACTTAAAATAAATAATACCGCTAAAATCAATAATTTGAGTGTCATAAATTTTACCTTTGAAAAAATGAATGATTTACCCGTTATCCAAAAAACTTATGATTTAATTAAATGGTATATCCCTATTTTAAATCGTTTGCCTAAAAATCACAAATTTGGGCTAGGTGATAGAATTATAACCGAATTATACGGTTTATTAGAGGGATTCATTACCGCGCAATATGCTATCAACAAGCTAAATTTATTAAAAACGCTAAACGGTAAATTAAGTATCCTCCGTTATCAAACCCGTTTACTCCATGATTTTGAGTTGCTTTCAACTAAACATTATCACTATGTGATGCAACACCTTCATGAAATCGGTCAAAATCTGGGGCAATGGATTAAGCAACAACAGAGGGCAAATAGATGAAACGATATGGTCATTTATTTCCCAAAATCACGGCATTTGAAAATTTATTAATTGCTGCCAAAAATGCGCAAAAGGGCAAGCGTTATCAAAACAATGTGTTAGCTTTTAACCACCATTTGGAAGATACGCTATTTCAATTACAAAATGCGTTAAATGCCAAAATTTATCAACCTGGGGCTTATACCACTTTTGAAATTAAAGAACCAAAGCCCCGTTTAATTTCAGCCGCACCCTATCGGGAAAGGGTAGTACATCACGCGCTTTGCAATATTATTATACCTATTTTTGAGCGAACTTTTGTCACAGAATCTTATGCTAATCGAACGGGCTTTGGAACGCATAGAGCTTTGCAGCGTTTTATCAAATTTGCACGTTCTAATCGCTATATTTTACAATGCGATATTCAAAAATATTTTCCAAGTATTGATCATGCCATTTTAAAATCATTAATCCGCCGTAAAATAAAATGCCCTGATACACTCTGGTTGATTGATAAGATTATTGATAACAGTAATCCACAAATACCGGTGGTGGCTTTTTTTCCGGGGGATGATTTATTAACGCCGCAAAGTCGGCGACATGGGCTGCCGATAGGTAATTTGACAAGCCAATTTTTTGCTAATGTTTATCTCAATGGGCTTGATCATTTTATTAAGGAAAATTTAAAAATAACCCAATATGTGCGTTATGTTGATGATTTTGCGTTATTTTCGGATGATGATGCTTTACTTAAAAGGGCGCGACTGGCTATTGAGGAATATCTTGTCACGTTAAGGTTAAAAATTCATCCTATTAAAAGTCAGTTTATTGAAGCTAAACACGGTGCAAATTTCCTGGGTTTTCGCGTTTTTCCGCATTGTGTTCGGGTACGCAGGGAAAATTTGCGACGTGCCAGGCGGCGATTACGCCATTTACAGGCTGATCTTGCCCAGGGTAAAATAACCATTCGGGAGGTTTCTCAGTCTATTTGTAGTTGGGTGGCGCATTTGGAACATGGGGATACTTGGCGATTGCGGGAAAAAATTTTTGACAAGCTGATTTTTTAGAAGGGCGTTCCCGAACAGCCATTTTGTAGCCAAGGCTTCCAAAATGCCGTAAGGGAACGAAAAAGATTAGAACGAGTCTTCAGCATCATGCTTACCAAGCCGCTCAATCAGGTTTGATATTCGGATGAAGTCGCCCTCATCACCGGAGTAGGTCTGGACTCTTCTCCTGTACGCCCGGCTAATTCGCATTAACCGGCTCTGACCATGAAGAGTAAGCGCAGCCACACGGAAACCATAGTTGTCGTTACGGTTGTCGGTACGGGCGTTGGTCGGGTTGTTGTTCCACGAACCACCACGCAGCACTCGGAAGTGCCTACCCCGTTTTTACCCTCTCCGAGAGAAAAGTAAAAATCGGTAAGGTGATCTATCTGACGTATCACTAAATTATAACAAATTTTTTGAAAAAATCGAATTTCTAATGAATTACATGGACATTAAGCAATGGCTATTTCCCAAAAATTAATCATACATTACCACGAACTCAAACAACAAGCCCCCGATTGCATTTTGTTAATGCAGGTTGGGGCATTTATGCAAGTGATGAACGAAGACGCTAAAGCTATGTAGGGTGGGCAACGTGTTTTTATTGCCCACCAACCAACACTACCAAACTTTAGCCTGAAAGTCTGGCGGATTGGCAATACTCGCACCGCCATCTTTGCTTTGGGTAAAGACAAATAAACCGGCATTTTCAGCTTCTTGTTCCAAGGCTTCTGAAACAATCAATGAACCAATTGCGCCATAGATTTTATAATTGGCATAAACGGGAAATTCATGTTCAAAAAGGGGCCAGGTTCAATTTAATTTTTAATCTTGGACGGCGCATCGAATTGAGCTGTTTTAACTAACGTAAGGCGGGATTGCAAATTCCGTTCCGCAGAAAAGAGACTTGGTTGAGCCACGATTTCATCAATTCTTTTTTGTGCCATTTCTTGATATTCCTTTACAAGATCGCAACCTATAAATCTCCTTTCGTTTTTTATAGCTACCACACCGGTTGTGCCTGAACCTGCGAACGGATCAAAAACAATGTCTCCTTTCCTAGTCGAAGCTAATAGACAAGTTTCGACCAAAAATTCAGGATAAACGGCAAAATGTGCCTCCATAAATTTTCCTAAAGGAATCTCCCAAACAGTCCTTTTATTTCTACCTTTAGGATGAAAGGCTTGATCCCATCTACCATTGTGTAAGTTCTGGTCACCTGAATTTTTGCCATTTTCCGGTGTGCCATTCCGTTTCCCTAAATGATTTCTTCCCCCCCTCATTTTTGAATTTTCTGTAAATGTAACATGTGGCTCTCTTATGGAATCTGCATCATAGTAGTAATTGCTTGATTTGGAAAAAAGAAAAATGTATTCATGATCCGTGGTGGGTCGGTTTTTTACTGAAGAAGGCATAGCATTTGGCTTTTTCCAGATTATATCACTACGCAGAATCCAGCCACTTTCCTTGAGAGCAAATGCTACACGCCAAGGAACCCCTTGAAGTTCTTTATTTCGATATGTGTCTCCTAAGTTAAGCCAAAGCAATCCATCATCACAGAGTTTTGACTTTATCACACTAAAGCACGAAACGATATTTGCGACATAATCCTCTAGGCTGCTTTCTCTGCCTATCTCATATTCGCATTCCTCTTCTCCAGTGTAATTTCTGTGTCCGAAATAGGGTGGGCTAGTTATTATGCTTTGGATAAGATTATCAGGTATGCTTGCTGCGATAGTACGAATGTCGCCAAGAATGACCTTGTTGACTATTTTACTGATATCGACCATTATCCAAAATTCCTTGAATATACTTGTTCAACTCAATTTGAGAGGCTTCGTCAAATCCTACAAACTTATTTGGATTCATATTGAAATGAAAAACCTTATCAATCTGGTTATCAATATTTCTAAGTTCAGATATGGACCAATTGAGTGCTACTATAACCGCGATCATATGATATTTGCTCTTATCATCTTTCAGTTCTCGAACAGCAGCAATTATGTCCCTTGTGAATATATGTGAATGCCCTCCGCCCTCAGTCTCTCTTGTTTTAATTGGCATTAAGAGTGTTTGTATTGGGCTATCATCTGAAGGCATCAGTCCTACGGAAACATCAATAGTGTGATTACCTATTTTTATTTGTTTATCAGCAATAGTAACTTTCTTGTACTTGCCATAATTTCCATGAATCGAATAATAGTTTTGAAAAGCTGTAATTATGGCCGTTCGTATACTGGCTTCAAGATGATGCCCTTTGATGCTGCGCCGAGAACCTTCAAGGCGATCCATGACCACCTCTCGCACTGTTAACCAGCAAAAACTTCGGACAGATGACCTATATTCAAGTATCAACCCAACCAGAGTGTCAGTTTCCGCAACTATCTTATCAAGATTTTCTAATTGTCTCATTCGGGCTATTAGAGGTACTAATCTTTGTTGAGGGGCATCCCTAATAATCCAAGCAAAAAAATAGAAACATGCCTTGGCGTGGGGATAAACCCTTCCAATTCCATCAAAGAGCAAAGGGCGCTTTTCTTCTACTTCGTGATAGCACGCATTAATAATGGAAACGATGTCAGTTTTGTTCGCTGACATTAGGATTTCATTTAGCTCTTTGTGTGAGCCAGTTAACCTTTTTGCTGTTTTTTCCACCCAGTCGTAAAAGGGTTTTGCCTGGTCGGCAAGTTTTGAGAGTTCCACCAAACAGTAGTGTGTAATATCTACTTGGTGAACAATCACTTCATTCATTTGCAACTTCCTGTTTTTTCATATTGATGACCATAGTTTGCAGATAACATTCCCTCTTTTCCCCTATTCTATGCACATAACTCTCTAAGCAAAGTAGGTTGGGTTAGATTGCGCGGCAAAAAAAACGTAACATAGAGTAGAGGGAACAAGGATTAGTTAGAAATAATTTTACTCTGATTCATATTTTATTCAGTTATGCAAGCAAAACAGCTAATTCCTAATTCAATAAAGAATTAGCCATTTCGTCCGACAAGTGTGACCAAGACGGGTCACTTTAACACCTTAATGAAAGGTTTTCTATACGATATGTTCTATATACTCAATATCGCAGTTTTTTTAAAAATGACATGTAAATCAATGAGTTACAAGCGGGTTCCCGATGAGGTCTTATTTTAATAACCTATTGATTTTTATACTGATTTAAAAAATCACTTCGCATTGAAAACCCTTGCAGGGTAAAAAATTGCGGTATCAAGTATATAATAATGTATTTAGCAGGAAAGGTCAACCCCATTGCTAAATTTTTTTATCTGTCAACTTGATCAAATTGAGTGTGATCTCCGTTTGATGTAGATAATGCTTAGTAGTCGGCCTCCGATGGCTACTGTATGCACACAACTCGTAAAGCAAGCGTAGAGTGCGTCCCACGCACCATCCTACCGCAAAACACACCTCACGCTTATTTCAACTTACAACAACGGCACAATCAACAATGCCACAATACTCAAGTTAATGGCAAAGAAAACAGTGGGTTTCGCTATCGCTCTACCCACCCAACGCTCGCTAACCCAACCTACTTACTTGGCTCACGATTATAAATAACTGCTGACAGTTTCTTTTAACCTATCAGCGTATTGAGAGATTTCATTGAGTTCAGCGATCCGAACTTTTTCTTCGTTCTTGTTCTCATCAAAAAAAACTTTATCCTCGAATACTGTCTTTCCTAATTTTTTACTTCTGAAAAGTTTTATTGAACGTTTTGCACACACTCCAAAAATAGTGTCAGAAGTAATGGAAATTATTAAAAATAAAGGACTTAACAAAATAACCTACAGACAATGTTATGGATTATCCAAAACGCGACCGAGAAATTCTAAAGTCAAAAAACGCTTGCAAACTTGGTTAAAAAAGCATTTTAAAATCCAAAAAAGACTAACCGAGCTACCGCTGTTAGTCAGCAGTGACATTATTGAATCGCTGTTTGGTAATTATAAACACATTATTGAGCGCAGTCCGCAAGCGGATATGAATCGCTCGGTATTATTGATTCCAGCCTTATGTGGTCGTCGAGAAGAAACCGTGTATGCTCAGGCATTAAAAGAAGCATCCCAAGTCGATTTAGAAAAATGGGAGAAAAAGAATATTCCTTATACTATACGAAAAAAACGCCACGAATTCTTTAAAAATGCAAGCCAAAAAGCGGGGAAAATATTAGCGGGGTAGCTGAGTATTTCGACAGGCTAGGTCAGTCCACATAATGTTAGTCTCCAATAAGTTCTTCAGGTGTACAAATGACAGGTGTTTGGTAACCGTATTGGTGATTAATCTTTTCTATTATCAAGCGCATTTGAGCATTGGCAATGTGTTTACAGTTCCAAGTGAGTAGGTAATCCATTTTGTGAATCGTTGGCACTGCAATGTGGAGTGCATCTTCTACCGCTTTTGATGGTAAAGCCCTCGGCGCAATTAATTTCTCCGAAAGATAAGCAAGCGTAAGGTGCGTCCCACGCACCAGTATTGCACAAAACACACTTCACGCCTATTTCAAATTATAACAATGGCACAAATTAACCTTTATGTAAAGGAGGAGGATAAGGCATTTTTCTACCACTTGAATCGGTTGCCATTAAATTGAGATTATGTCGGCGCATGAAATTTTGTGCTTTTTGATGAATATAAGCACCTTCTTCTTCCGCTGACATTGATTCAGTCGCTTTTTGCGATTTTGCTTTCCATTCAAGCACTTCAGCTAATGATTTGTCAATTTTCAGCATTGTAACTTACCTCCATTGGAGTTATCAATTGTAATGGTTTGGTATAACCATTTAACATATTAATTGCATTTACTTTTTTTTGACGATGTACGTTGGCAATATGTCGTAAATTCCAGCTAATCACAAAATCTAATTCGTTAACAGTAGAAAAAGCAATATGCTGTGCATCACGATAAGCCTTTAATGGTAAGACTTTGTTAGCAAAATAAGCATCAGTTAACTTTTTCATAGTCGGTTCCCAAACAAGAATCGTCGTCTGAAATTGCTCAATCAAACTTCTCAATTGCGTCGTTTTTTCATTAGATGCGTTATCAATTTCTTCTAAAACAATTTCTGAAATAAAAAGTTCAAATTGATTATTTGGCAATGAATCAAAAAATTCACGAGTCACTGCCTTCTTTTCCGGTGCATCATCAGCATAGTAAAAATTCCATGATGATGTTTCCAAATAAAGTTTTAAGTTTTTCATGGTTATGTAAAAGTTAATGGCAGAAAACTATAAGTGGGAAAAAATGGTGGAGCGTTCGCTCTACCCACCCTACGCTCGCTACAAATGACAATTGCTCAATCAAACATATACGGCTTACGAGTTCGTTCTACCCACCCTACGCTTGCTTAACTTTTTTCAATGAGGCAGGTAAATGTCTACCTGGCTACCCACGCTGGCTTGGCTTATGATCGTTTAATAGGATGAGACTCAAAAATAATCGCCTTTTCCAGTTCAATACCCGATATAACAGATGAATAGACATATTTTACGGCATTTTTCACATTGAAGGCTTGATTGATTTCCTTTACAAAAGGATCGGTTGTTTCTAAAACAGTTGATCTGATAATCTGTTTCAGGATACTTTTACTGAGATGATTATTCAGCGCAGTGATTAAATGTGTTAATGCCGTTTTCAAACTTAAATCATCATATACTTGTGTGCTGATAATAATATTCCAACGAGGAATCTCAGCATCAAAGGCTTTGAGCATAAATAATGAGACGGGTCCATTTTCTTGCTGAAAGACTTTTACCATTTGACGAAATTCTTTTACCAATATTTCATTATCCATTTCAATACTCCATAATGACATATCCGCAAATGTAAACCGTACCATCGTATAAACAGGCATTAAAAAGAGTTTCCGCTTCTTCCAGTCTGAGTTTAGCAAGTTCTTTTAATTCGTTTCGAGTTGGCATAATTTTTTGCGGTGAATTTCGATTGTTTAATTTCAATAAGAACTATATGGCTATATTGCTATTGAAACATTGTCCAAAAACAAGATAGCATGCCTGTAGGGGCGAACCTGTGTGTTCGCCCTTTAAGAGAAAACGGTGGGTGGAGCTCTACCTACGCTACGCTGGCTTTTTTTACAATATATCGAACACCCTCAATTCCTTGAAAATCGCTATCTTGTGTCCAAAGTGTGGCATTGTACTGGCGGGCAGTGGCTAAAATGATACTGTCTGCCATTGGTATTTTTAAATCGTAGGAAATTTCAGCGGCATCAATCGCTAATGAGGCATTCAATTCAACTACTTTTCCCATTTTCATTAAAGAAGCTGCTCTTAATGCGTTATCCTTATCTGTTTGTTGCAAGAGTCGTTTATAAACTTCATAAATGCTAATTGCTGGAACAATCAATTCAGAGGTATTTCTAATAGGTACACGAAAAACGTTTACATTTGTCCCATCTGCAAAGAATTCCAACCAACCGGATGAATCAACAACGTTCAAAATCTATCTGCCTCCCGTTTAATAGTGGTATCAATCCCTTTTAAAAAACCTTGTGCTTCTTGCATTATTCTATCAATGCCTTCTTTCATAAAGTCTGGTTTTTTTCGCAGAGAATCAACCGGGGAAAGTTCTATTCTGTTTTCAAATTGTTCAATTTGAAGTTTTTGACCCGGTTTCAATGCGAGTCCATCTATCATTTCACGAGGAATGACAACTTTAGATTCTGGAGAAATAGTTATAGTTTGCATAAAAAATAATCCATTATTAAATTTTGATGAAGTTTTATTGCTGGTTCTCGCCTTCGTTAACACTGTTCGCTCCCATTTCGCCATTCAATGGAATCTTCCCAAGCCGGGTGTTCATCAATCTCAAGTTTTTCCAATTTTTGTTCTAACTCTGGTAATGAACAGTTGTAACGAGTTTCAAAATTGTTGACGAATATTTACCCCATATTGTAGGCTTTCGAGTTGATGATGGGTAAGATGAGGTATTTTTTGAGTTTCAAGAAACATCGTTTGATTCCTTATGATTGCTATTGAAAACCATTGTCCAAAAACAAAATAGCGTGCCTGTAGTGGCGAACCTGTGTGTTCGCCTTTTAAAAGAAAACGGTGGGTGGAGCGTTCGCTCTACCCACCCTACGCTTGCTTAACTTTTTTCAATGAGGCAGGTAAATGTCGGGTTACGTTTTTTTGCTGCGCAAAAAAATCTAACCCGACCTACCTGGTTTGGCTCACGATTATAAATAACTGTTGACAGTTTCCTTTAACCTATCAGCGTATTGAGAGATTTCATTGAGTTCAGCGATCCGAACTTTTTCTTCGTTCTTGTTATCATCAAAAAAAACTAAATACTTTCTCTTAGGGTTATTGAAGTATAATCTGCAAATTGGTTTACGATTGTTATCGTCAAACAATATACCACAATAACTGATGGTATCACGCATAACGACTCTTTCCGGGTCAATAGTTTCCTTTAGTATTTCCCTAACAATACTATGACCTTCAATTTCTTCTTCAGTAGTCACAATCCTGCTCTCCCTATCCTTTTTTCTTTCTTCTTTTGTATTCGCTTCCTCTGTTATAGCTGCTATTTGAGTTTCGGATTGGTTTTGGGGTTGTTGCTCAGAGTCTTCTTCGACAGCCAAAGCCGACTCTAAACGTTCATTAATCTTATCACTAAGAAATTGTTGTAGTGCCTTTTTGACGAAATCAGTGAACTGTTGTTTGACAGACGGGGCGAGTCTGCCTGAGTAAACTTGGGCTGCAAAAAATCTAACAAATTCATCAGATGGCTTGGCGAATTGCGCCGCTAGGATACGTTTAATCTCTCTCGTATATTTTAATTCCGTTGCCGCTGTCAAATTCGTTGCGAGGTCAAAAAACGGTTTGGTAAATCTTTTTAAGTCCTCAACCACAGACTCTCTGATGTCAAGCATGTTGAACTCCATAAAAGGCTTGGAGTCCATTTTGTTAGGTTCTTCAAGGTCCGTATAAAAATGGTAAATGATGCCATTCGTCAGTACCGCAAATCGAGCCTCAGTGACACTAAAATACCGATAAAGTTGAGATTTATGTTCTTTCTCAATATCCGTGCCGCACCATTTACATTCAAACAGTATGATGGGTTTATTCTCCTTGAGAATGGCGTAATCAACTTTCTCACCTTTTTTGGTGCCAACGTCTGCTGTTAATTCAGGTGTAACTTCGTTCGGATCAAAAACGTCGTAACCCAAAGCCCTAATAAAGGGCATAACAAAAGCATTTTTTGTGGCTTCCTCAGTTTGGATATCTTCCCGCTTTTTGAAAATTTTAGAGGAAAGTGCTTTCAGTTCGTCTATTAAATCCACAGTGTACTCCTTTGAATTGAAAATAAGGATTATAATACTCAGAGTGATATAACAATTATTAGCAAGTGTAAAGTGCGTCCCACGCACCATTCTACCATAAGACACACCTCACGCTTATTTCAACTTACAACAACGGCACAATCAACAATGCCACAATATTGATAATCTTAATCAACGGATTAATGGCAGGACCCGCTGTATCTTTGTACGGTTCGCCAAAAATTAGGATAATTCGTTTACAATTTTAAGCACCTCAATGCGCGTATGTGATGCAAGGCGAAATCCCAATATTTGAAGTTTATTTAACCAAGGTTCAACCGTTGATATTAAGTCCGCGTTTTTGGCATCAATTAATAATCCAAGTGTACCCGTTAGCTTGATTTTTCGACTTTTAGCTATCCGTCTCGCAAGTCCATCATCAAGAATAACAATGGAGTCTTTAGATTCCAATGCCAACATCAATACTTCTGTTTCGCCGGCTCCCAAATTAATCACTAAAGGTAATGCTGATATACTCAAGGGTTGACGGACAGTAATCCAATTGAAGTCATTGAGGTTAGGTAAATCAATTCCTAATTTTTTACCCTCTTCAAGTTCTTTTAGCACGGCTGGCGGAACAACAATAGTTTTCGTTAAAGCGGGTAGAATGTGCAAGAGTTAAAGTTGATGGAGATATTGAAGAGGTGATGTGTCGCAAAAAAATTCAGACAAGTCGGGTTTCTCCTTCAAGTTCTTCTTTGCTTAAAGTAAAAGTATCTACTCCATAATCTGTTAATTTTGTCAAAAAAAGGACACGAGAAATTCCTGCTAATTTGGCTGCGGCTTCAGAAGAAAGAACACCTAATTCAAAGAGTTTCACCGCGGCAATCATACATAAAGTATTACCAGCTGTTTCCAAAGGCCAGTTTAAGGCAATTAATGATTCATCTGGAATTTGTAAAGTGATTTGACTCATAACAATTTAATACCTTTTCTAAATAGTTATACTTTGAACGGCTAAAAACGGGACGGGAACGAATTGAGGAAAACGGCATACCTGACAGGTTTACTTCGTTACTTCGTATCCAAAACCTGTCAGGTATAAGTTTATTTCAACTTACAACAACGGCACAATCAACAATGCCACAATATTGATAATCTTAATCAACGGATTAATGGCAGGACCCGCCGTATCTTTGTACGGATCGCCAACGGTATCACCGGTGACTGCCGCTTTATGCGCGTCGGAGCCTTTGCCACCGTGATTGCCATCTTCAATATATTTCTTGGCGTTATCCCAAGCTCCACCGCCGACTGTCATGGAAATAGCGACAAATAAGCCGGTGACAATGGTGCCGAGCAATAAACCACCCAAAGCTTCAATGCCTAATGTATATCCCACAATAATAGGCACTAACACGGGCAATAAGGAAGGCACTATCATTTCAGCTATCGCCGATTTTGTGAGCATATCCACTGCTTTGGAATAATCCGGCTTGGCTGTTCCTTCCATAATGCCTGGAATTTCTTTGAATTGGCGACGGACTTCTATAACGACACTAGCCGCAGCGCGTCCTACCGCTTTCATAGCCATCGAGCCAAATAAGAAGGGAATCATACCACCGATAAATAAGCCAATAATGACCCTCGGATCGGACAAATCGAAAGCAATTGAATCCACCCCCAGATGTTCAGAGGCTTTATGTTGGTAGTCAGCAAACAAGACTAATGCGGCTAAACCAGCAGAGCCAATGGCATAACCTTTAGTCACCGCTTTCGTTGTATTACCAACGGCATCCAATGGATCGGTGATATTACGCACTTTTTCATCGAGTCCAGCCATTTCAGCGATACCGCCTGCGTTATCAGTAACAGGACCATAAGCGTCTAGTGCGACGATAATACCGGTCATGGATAACATGGAAGTGGCTGCGATAGCAATGCCATAAATACCGGCAAGGTAATACGCGCCACCAATACTGGCACAGATTGCTAATACTGGTAAAGCTGTGGATTCCATAGAAACAGCGATACCAGCAATGACGTTGGTACCGTGCCCCGTTGTGGAAGCTTGAGCAATTTTACGCACTGGGCTAAACTCAGTGGCGGTATAGTATTCAGTGATGACAACCAATAATGCTGTCAAAGCTAAACCAATGAGCGCGGCACCGTAAATATTGAGCACGGAATAGTTTATATCTCCAGCAAATCCCGTAAATGTAAATGCTTCCACGCCGGACATCAGCCATACTGTGATGGGGTAAAAGGCAATAGCGGCAAGAACCGCAGATACTATTAAGCCCTTATACAAAGCCCACATAATTTTTTTACCATCAGTTGCCTTCACAGCATAAGTACCGATGATAGAAGCGATGATGGAAACGCCACCTAAGACGAGGGGTAATAAAATGGCTTTATTAGCCATTACTTCATCAACCTCTCCATTACTACCAATAAAAGCTAAACCACCGATAAGCATGGTTGCAATAATTGTCACTGCATAAGTTTCAAATAAATCGGCAGCCATACCAGCACAGTCACCGACATTATCACCGACGTTATCAGCAATCACGGCTGGGTTACGGGGATCATCTTCAGGAATACCGGCTTCAACTTTACCGACTAAGTCTGCGCCGACATCAGCACCCTTGGTGAAAATACCACCGCCTAACCGAGCGAAAATAGAAATGAGGGAGCCACCAAAACCTAAACCAATCAGGGGAGCAAGATCAACCATAGTCGTGCCGCCTTCTGGCAACATCGTTTGCAGTACAGCATAATAACCTGCCACACCGAGCAATCCTAATCCGACGACTAACAAGCCAGTAATGGCACCACTACGAAAAGCAACGCCTAAAGCTTGACTTAAACCTTCATTTGCTGCTTGCGTTGTACGAACATTGGCACGCACTGAGATATTCATGCCAATATAACCTGTGGCAGCGGAACTGATAGCACCTATGGCAAAACCAATGGCAGTCAGCCAGCCAAGCCCAAAACCAATGATGGCGAAAATAACAATACCCACTCCAGAAATTGTGGTATATTGTCGATTCAAATAGGCATTGGCACCTTGTTGAATAGCAGAAGCGATTTCCTGCATACGTTCATTACCAGCCGGTAGTGCTAATACCCATTTTATGGATACGATACCATATATCAGTGCCCCAATTGCACAAGCCAGTGGGATCCATAGTTCTATTGACATAATAATTTAATTCTCCTTAGTTCAGTTATCAGTTATCAGAGTCTAAAACCAACAATCTGAAAAACGATAAATTTTCAAAAATATAAAATTAACATTATTACTCAGCCTTTAATAGAAAGAAATACGATTTCTTGAAGAAATAGTATTTCTAACACGCTAAGAAATAAACTTACTTCATAAAATAGAATATGATAATGTTCTAATTTACTCAGTATAAGTATTCTAACAAATTTCTTTCAAATTATGTAGGTATGCAAAAGTATTTTCACTTTTTTAATGAGCTTACTGATAACTGAGATAACTGATAACTGATAACTGAAATGAGTAGTAAAACACTTTACCTACGCCTTTTACGCTACGTTATGCCCTATTGGCGTATATTTGCCCTGGCAATTTTTGCGATAGTTGTGATGGCTATTACTGATCCGGTTTTAGCCGCTTTGATTCAACCTTTGTTAGATGGGGGATTTGTCGAAAAAGATCCGGCTATGATAAAACTGATACCGATTTTTTTGATTAGCTTAATTTTAATTAAGGGCTTGGCAATGTTAGCCAGTAGCGTAGGCATGACTTATGTGGCATCGCATTTGGTGATGGATTTACGTACCGCGATGTTTAGTAAAATTTTATGCTTACCTACCAGTGAATTTGATAAAACTTCAGTCGGCGTGTTGTTATCTAAAGTCACTTATGATGTTAATCGTGTCATGGCAGCGGCTACGGATGCGTTAGTGATTTTAGTACGTGATAGTTTAGCCGTATTGGGTTTACTTGCCTGGATGTTTTATTTGAATTGGATGCTTTCTTTAATTGTTTTTAGCACTGTGCCGGCGATTATTATTATTATTCGTATTGTGAGTAAGCGGCTACGCGGAATGAATATTTCTATGCAAGATGCGATGGGCAATATGACGCGGGTGCTTGAAGAGGCAATAGGCGGGCATAAATTAGTTAAAGTATTTGGGGGGCATGATTATGAGCAAAACCGGTTTAAATTAACTTCTAATCAGGTACGCCATTTTGAGGTTAAAACTAAAATTATTTCCGGTTTTAGTGTCTTTATGGTGCAAATGCTGACAGCATCTGCTTTAGGCGTGATTATTTATATTGCTGCCCTACAATCCGCTGCTGATAATATTACGGTAGGTGGCTTTGTATCACTTTTTACGGCAATGGGTATGCTATTTTCTCCCATTAAACGCTTGACGAAAGTCAATGATCAATTACAACAAGGATTGGCAGCGGCGCAAAGTGTTTTTAATTTGATCGATCAGGCTTCAGAAATTTCTGAAATGCCTTCTAAAATACCTGAAACGAAACCTGTTAGGTTTGGCTTGAAAGTTTCTTCAGTGATTAAGTCTTCCTTCATAAGGGATGAAAATTCAATAAAACCTGAAACGAAACATGACATGTTTTTAAAATCTGTCAGGTTTGACTTTAATGCTCGATTTTCGGGCAAATTAACTTTTCAACATCTTTATTTTGCTTACGAAGAGCAAACTACTCCCGCCCTGCAAGACATTTCCCTTACCATTGAGTCTGGTGAAACCATCGCTTTTGTAGGTGCCTCCGGAAGTGGAAAAACGACTTTAGCTAATTTAATTCCGCATTTTTATACCCCAACGGCTGGCAATTTATTAATAGATGAAATCAATATTAATCATTTACCTTTAACTTATCTCCGTGCAAATATTGCTTTAGTCAGTCAAGAAGTTGTATTATTTAATGACACTGTTGCTGCTAATATTGCTTATGGTGCGATGGCAGATGCGCCACGGGAAAAAATAATAGCTGTGGCTAAGGCAGCTTATGCAATGGAATTTATTGAACAAATGCCAGAGGGTTTAGATACAATTATCGGTGAAAGAGGGGTTAAATTATCGGGTGGGCAGCGTCAGCGTTTAGCGATTGCTCGCGCCTTATTAAAAGATGCACCGATTCTTATTTTTGATGAGGCGACTTCTGCTTTAGACACCCAATCAGAATATCAAGTACAAAAATCACTGGATAAACTTAAACGAGGGCGCACAACGCTTATTATTGCCCACCGTCTTTCTACGATTGCACATGCCAATCGTATTGTTGTCATGGATAAGGGCAGCATTGTTGAAATAGGTCAACATAAACAACTCGTTGAAAAACAAGGCATTTATGCAAAGTTATACCAAAAATGAAATGGGTTCATTGCGTCATTTATAACTGATAACTGATAACTAAATAATGAATTGGGAAATTGCAAGAGGTAACCACATAGGGGGGCGAGAAGAACAACAAGATAGTGTCGCAACCTTTTCAAGCCCTAATGGTGAAATCCATTTATTAGTCGTTGCCGACGGAATGGGGGGGCATAATGCTGGGGGTGAAGCTTCGCAAATTGTTATTAGAACAGCCCAATCAGTTTGGAATAAATATCAACAAGGTTATAAGGTAACTGCTCCCCTTAAATTTTTGCTGCAGATTTGTGAAAAGGCTCATCATGGTATTAATGAATTAGGAAAAAAGTACGAAATATCTTCCCGTAGTACCTGTGTTTTATTATATATCTATAACAAAAAAGCATGGTGGCTACATGTTGGAGATAGTCGCTTATATCATTTTCGGGGTAAAAAATTATTGCGCCGCACTAAAGATCATTCCGTCGTACAATTATTAGTTGATTTAGGGCGTATTGAAGAAAAAGATATGGCAAAGCATCCGGATCAAAACCGTTTATTCAAAGGCTTAGGCGGTGATGAGCCGCTTAAGCCCGATGTTGGACAAGTTTCAGTGCATCCAGGCGATAGTTTACTACTTTGTAGTGATGGCTTTTGGGAATATGTTTCTCCCAAAAAAATGTTAGAAAAATTACGACAAACCGAATTGCCTATCAAAAAGCGGATTAAAAATTTAATAAATGAAACTTTGGATGCAGGCGGCATAAAAGGAGATAATATAGCTATCGCTGTCGCTCAATTACCTGCTAAAAAACGAGTCAATATCTTCAATGTTTGGCATTTTTTAAAATCGCCTACCACGTTACCCTTGCTAGAAAATAAACTATCAAATCATACAGACATGTGCGACTTAAAAGTTGATAAATCCGTTTAAAATCTTAGGGTTAAAAATAATAATTTTGGTTCTGACGGCTAACTGCTAAAGTACCCGTGTCGGTTTTAATCGACTTTAGCTTTTAGCTGTAAGAATTCATTCTAAGACGATAACGCATTTTCATGAAGAAAACCGCTTTGGTATAGATAAATTCGTATTCCGTTGCTCAAAATTAGCAATTCTATCACGCAAAATATTTATTTTTTTCTGATCAAGCGGTGCATGTCCTTCATCCTCTAAAAAACCATCAAGCGATTCAGCAATGCGTTGAGCACTGTTTAACATTAATTCATAAGCGACGCGCCCCCCAAATGGTCCTGGTAAACGCATAAATAAAGCTAAACCTGCTGTCCTTAAATCAGACATATACTGAGGTTCAAAGGTTCCAGGTTCAACCATATTAGCAACGCTAAACACAGCCTGTTGAACTTTAAAATCACCCACACCATAATGATGAAAAATATTCATTTCCCCATATTTAAGCCCTAAATCTTCTAATAATGTTAAAACATGGCTTCCCGCAAAACCCACTTCGCGCCGAGCAACCACATATAATGCAATAATCATTTCAGATGTTCGAGCTTTCTTTTTTGAAGAAATCGTCGTGGTTTTTTCTATCGGCGAATTTATTTCTGATGCTAACTCTGATGGGAAACTGGTTTCAAAATTCTGCATTGACATTAATTTATCAATAGAGTTATCATATAAAGACTCAGCTTGATTATTAACCCCAGAATTGTTAGTCTCAGACGAAATCAAAGGCTCATCAAAATAACGATCCGCATATAAATCGCTTTCCGGGCGATCCGCCATCTCAACAACTCGGCGGTGGCGGCGTTTACGCTTATTATGTTTCCATAAAAATACCGCACCAATAACAATACCAATGATACCTAAAATTCCAAACCAGATATTCATACATTTATACCTTGTAGAATTCAGTTCAAAAATGCGACAAATTAACACTATCGCACATAGTTACACCGGTTTTAAGTATATCATCATAAATAAGATTTTTATGCTTGCATTACCACTTTTTATTAGACTTCTCCCTAAATAACAGTGTATATGTAGGGTGGGTAGAGCTTCGCAGCACCCACCTCTCTCATTTAAAAATGGCAAGTCTATTATCTTTGAAATAAATAACTGATGAGCTTATTTACATTTGGAAAAGTGAAAAAATTCATTAATCGCCTGGTTTGGGCTAAAAATGTACTTTCATCTTATAAACGCACTGGGTTAACACGAACATTACGCACTATACATGCCGTTTTGAGAGATTTAACCCATGGACAATTAAGTCTCCAAGCGATGAGTCTTGTTTATACGACTTTATTATCACTGGTGCCGCTACTGGCTGTGAGTTTTTCTATGCTTAAAGGGCTTGGGGTACATAATCAAATAGAGCCTCTTATGCTTAATTTTTTGGCACCGTTAGGTGAAAAGGGTGTTGAAATCACAGCACGAGTCATTGGTTTTGTCGAAAATGTGAACGTTGGTGTTCTTGGTTCACTTGGAATAGTTTTTTTGCTGTATACCGTTATTTCTCTTATCTATAAAATAGAAACGGTTTTTAATTTCACTTGGCATAGACGATATTAATTTGGCTACCGAACAACTCTTAAAAGAACGTTCACTGAGAAATTTGGTATTATAGTTTTTCAATTGTTGAGTCTTTTCAAAAGCGCAAATTATGACGGTGTCAAGTCTAATAGAAACGGGCAACTAATATGACAATGCTAAAAAATCCTATTTTTTTAGTCGGTGCTGAAAGATCCGGCACGACTTTATTACGCTTAATGCTGGATTATCATCCACAAATTGCTTTTCAACAGGAATTTGAGTTTACGGTATCTCAGATAACCGATCCGACGGATTGGCCCAATTTACCAGGTTATTACGAATATTTATCTTATAACCGTATTTTTTTACATTCTCACTTCAGTATTGATAAGCATTTAAGTTATCCAGAGTTAATCAATAGTTTTCTATTGCAAAAAATTGAGCGTGACAAGAAACAAGTCGTCGGCGCAACGGTACACCATCACTTTGATCGTTTGCTGCGAATTTGGCCCCAGGCTAAATTTATCCACATCATCCGTGATGGGCGCGATGTAGCACGTTCCAATATCACCATGGGGTGGGCTGGTAATATATTCATTGGAGTTGATCTTTGGATAAAAGCAGAACAACTCTGGCAAAAACTGAGTATCCAACTCGCTTCAGAACAAAAACTGACAATACATTATGAAGCATTGATTCAAAATACTGATGAAGTATTAAGTCAAATCTGTGCTTTTATCGGTGTGCCTTTTGATAGGGCAATGTACGATTATGCACAACATTCCACTTACGATTTACCTATACCCCATTTAATCGAACAATGGCGTAAAAAACTTTCCGACTATGAGATACAATTAGCGGAAAGCAAAATTAGCACCCTATTAAAAGAACGGGGTTATCAGCTAAGTGGCTTGCCATTTCTTAAAATGACTCCCTGGTTGCGTTGGCGTATGCGTTTATCTGATCGTTGGACTAAGAGATGGTTTCGTTTTCGCCGCTATCCTTTTAGATTGTATTTAGAGGATGCTCTATCACGCCGCTTACCCTTCAAAAGTTGGCAAAAAAGCGTCAAACTGAAAATGAATGCTTATAATCAAAAGTTGTGTAAATAATAGTTTCACAAAGAAGGGCGAACACACAAGTTCGCCCCTACCAATTCCTCATTCCCTATTCCCTATCCTCCATTTTGACTTCATAATCGGCACGCAATATCAATACCAACATGATAAGGGTGATTATCATACTTGAACCGCCATAGCTCATTAGTGGTAAAGTCAAACCTTTTGTGGGTAGTAATCCCATATTCACGCCTAAATTGATACTCGCTTGTAGCCCAATCATTAAACCAATGCCTGAAGTTAGGTGAGAGGCATAATCTAAACCTTTTTGTTCGCTATAAATAGCTATTGCGAACGCTCGTAATACGATAAAACCAAATAAGCTAATAACAATAACAACGCCAACGAGTCCTAATTCTTCCGCTAAAATGGCAAATAGAAAATCGGTATGGGGTTCCGGTAAATAGGCAACAGATTGCACACTATTGCCTAATCCAACTCCGAATAATTCTCCACGTCCAATGGCAATTAACGCTTGTGTCAACTGAAATCCGCTATTAAAAGGATCCGCCCACGGATTCATAAACGTCGTTAAACGTTGTACTCGATAAGGTGCCAACATGATGAGTACACCTAATGCGAGTGCCACGATAATAATCCATAATAAAAATTGTCGCATGGGTACACCGGCTAAAAATAACATACCTAATACGGTGGCGAATAATACAACGATGGCACCATAATCGGGTTCTAGTAATAATAAACAGGTGATTAAGCAAACAATCATTATAGGTTTAAGAAAACCACTTAATGTTTCACGTACTTCTTCATGGCGGCGCGTCAAATAATCCGCCAAATATAAAATCATAAATAATTTCATCGGTTCAGAGGGTTGAAAATGGATAAACCCTAACCTTATCCAGCGCATACTCCCATTAACTTCATAACCTATTCCTGGGATAAGTACCAATATCAACAAACTCATACCTAATAATAAAAGTGACACACTTAAACGTTGCCAGATTTGCACAGGAATAAAGATAATAATAATGGCTAATATGATTCCTATACTGGCATAAGCCAATTGTCGCCAAAAATAATAGAGTGGTTCACCTAATTGGGTTTGAGCAATATTAATAGAAGCTGAAGCCACTATCACTAAACCCAACAATAATAAGGTAAAACTGCTTAATATTAAGCCAATATCATACTTAGGATGGCGTGGTGATTTATGGCGTTTAGACATCGGTTTAACCTTATGGCAGAAATCGGATTTCTATCACTTAAAAATCTAGAAAAAATCTGTTATACTATTTTTCGTTACTATTTCATTTGTTCTTCCACCTTTTGTTTGAGTCTATTTAAAGCGGCATTATCCGGATCGACACGCAAGCCCTTTTCAATCCAAGTCATACTGGAAATATATCGCCCTGCTTTTTTATTATCAAATGCTAATTGATAATATTCCTGAGCAATCTTTTTTATACCACGCTTAGCTTGTGTATTATTGGGCGAAATCGTTAAAATTTTCTGATATGTCTTAGCGGCATTGTTATTTTTCGGGCTTGTGTAATGTCTATTTTCCATTTGCTCTTTCGCCTGACTAAGCAAACGATCAATAAGGGTTTTGAGTAAACTCTGTGTGTTTTGATGGTTAGGCGCGAGAGTGAGTAGTTCTTGATAGGTGAGATAAGCATTATTGCTTGATGGACTTGTCAACCTCTCTTTTTGGAGTTGTTGGGTGGCTTGTTCATTGAGTCCGTTAATGATATTATTGAACAAGATGGCTACATTGTGATGTTGAGGTGCAATTTCACGTATTTTTTGGTACATTTTGTAAGCATTGCCCTTTTGGGGACGAGTAAACCTGCCCCGGGTAATGTATTTCTGAGCTTGCTTGAAATACCAAGCCAAAATATCGTCTAATACGGATTGCGCCTGCTCAGGTGCTTTTTCTAATAACTGATGGTAAGTGTCATAAGCATTATCATCAGCAGGTGAAGTAAATCGTTTTCTCGCTATTTGCTTTTTAGCTTTAGCTAATAGATTTTTGACGGAAGCGGGTTCAGGCGGTGCTGCCATCGGTGGCATGGCAACCACTGATTCCGGTTGTTCGGTTGGCGGAAGATATTTGGGCTTTCGCTCTGATTCAATACTTGATGAAACATCGGCTAATGATACAATATCAGAAGATACCGCTTGCGGCATGTTTGCACCCTTTAGTGGGGGTTCTTCAGGTGCAGAAATCGTGATTTGGGAAGGAGTCGGTAGGGGAGCCTTGGCTTGTGTCTCATTAGATATAACCGTTTGAGTTTTATCACCAAAAATATAGGCACCCGCCATAAAGGCTCCAACAAGAACAACAAAAAAACCAATTATCATACTCCATAAAATAGCAGGATGTAGCTCACCTGTGAGTACGACTCTATTTTTTAAAACGGGATCAGAAACATGCATATTATCAGTTACCAGTTATCAGTTATCAATTATTAATTATTAATTCAAAAATCAAAATTCACCAGGAGTTATAAATGCCATTAATTCGTCCTTTTGCGGGCTTACGCCCTCTCCCTGAATACACAAATCAGGTAATTGCACCACCTTATGATGTTCTGAATAGTGAAGAGGCTCGTTTACGTGCGAAGGATCGTCCTTGGAGTTTTTTACATATTTCCAAGCCAGAAATTGATTTACCACCTGGCACGGATCCACATAGCGATGCCGTCTATGCTAAGTGCGTCGAAAATTTACAAAAAATGCTCAATGCCGGTATCCTCCACCAAGATATTCCAGCCTGTTACTATTTATATGGTTTAACTATGGGCGATCATCAACAAATCGGACTTGCGGCAGTGGCTAATGTTAATGATTATAACAAAAATCGTATTCGTAAACACGAATTAACTCGCCCGGATAAGGAAGATGATAGAGTACGTCAAATTGATATACTGAATGCACAAACAGGACCCGTTTTTTTAACTTATAAACATCATCCTGTCATTGATCAGCTAGTCAATACCGTCATAGCGGAACCACCGATTGTTGACTTGACTGCTGATGATGGTATTATTCATCAATTGTGGATAGTGAGTGATGATAAGCTTATGAATACCATTACCCACACCTTTGATAGTATGGATTGCCTTTACATTGCTGATGGACACCACCGTTCCGCTGCCGCTTCACGGGTGGCTTCAAGTCGACGTGCTCATAATCCTCAACATACAGGTGATGAGCCTTATAATTACTTTCTCAGCGTGATTTTTCCGGATAATCAAATGCAAATTCTTGATTATAATCGCGTTGTTCGGGACTTAAACGGATTGACAGCTTCAACATTTTTGGAGCGCGTCGCTAAAAACTTTGAAGTTAATTATAGTCGCCATGCTTTTAAACCGCAACAGGGTGGTGAATTTTGTTTGTTTATTCAAGGAAAATGGTATCAATTAAAAATACATCCTGACAAAATACCTACCCAGGATCCGGTTGCGAGCTTAGAAGTGAGTTTATTAACAGAGCATCTATTGGCTCCGATATTAAATATTACGGATCCGCGTCGTGATAAGCGTATTGATTTTGTGGGCGGTATTCGTGGACTTCAAGAATTAGAAAAACGAGTCAATAGTGGAGAAATGGCTGCCGCTTTTGCCCTTTACCCTACCAGTATGCCAGCACTCATGGCAGTTGCCGATGCGGGCAAAATTATGCCACCTAAATCGACTTGGTTTGAACCTAAACTGGCTGATGGGCTTGTATCGCATTTATTGTAAATTTATACAGGATATTTTACGATAATAATTTCGTTTCACTCGTTACTGCGTTTCCGCCAATTCTGAGATCGAGGTTAATGTTTTTGCAAAAAACATTAGCTTCGCTCAAACAATAAAAATGTTCTGTATAAAACAAACGGAAGCAATTAATATATGCATCCATTTTTTAAAGTTTCACTCGTCATATTAGTTTTTATTTTTTTAACTTCATGCGCCGCACAAAAAACGGTATTGTCTAAATATCCGATAGCATTTGATGCCGCCGTGCGTACTTTGGCTGATCATATGTTGGAACAAATCAGGGATAACCAACATAAGGCAAGTTGGGGGCAAACCGTTATTGTTATAGATCCGTTTATTGATGCTAACAGCGCTGAAGTTATTAAAGTCAGTCAGCAAATTGAACAAATTATTTTTGAACAGGCTCAAAATTTTAACTTTGCTCTCAGTCTCATTACGCCGCAAAATTTGCGAAATGCCCAGTATGTCATGAATGGCATCATTGAGTTTGAAAATTATTCAGTGAATCATAAGGCACAGCCAGAAAAATATTACAGGCTGTCTGTATCAGTAGTGAGCTTGAAAACAGGAAAGATAATAGCAGATTCCAAAATTTGGATTTTGGATAAGAATTTGAACTATACACCGGTCGCATTTTATCAAGATTCTCCAATGTACATCAAAGATAATCATACTGAAAGTTTGATTACTACTGCAAAAAGAACGGTTGGTGAATTAGCTGATAATACATACTATAATTTTTTGGAAACTAAAGCATTATTGGTAGAAGCTGAAACGGTTTATGAAAAGAATGATTTTAACAACGCCTTGATTTTATTTAATGAAGTGACTAAACGTTCTGATGGAGAATTAATGAGAACTTATGCCGGTTTATATGAAACCTATCTCAAATTGGAACAAACGCAGGATGCTGAAGAAGCTTTTAGTCAATTACTGGCACTCAGCGTACAAAAAAATAGGCGCTTGAATTTTAAATTTTTGTTTAAAGTCAATTCAGTAGAATTTATAGATGCTCCCCAATTAAGAAAGGAATATTCACTCTGGCTACGTCTTATTGCACGCTACTTTAAGAAGAATAAATCGTGTTTTCATATTGTAGGGCATAGTAGTAAAACGGGAACGGTTGCTTATAATGATGAATTATCCTATTTACGGGCTGGAATTTTCCAACAGCGATTACAAGCCGATTTTTCAAATATTGGGCAAATATCAAAGGTACTTGGTAAAGGCTTTCGTGAAAATCTGGTTGGCTCTGGTACAGATGATGCGCAGGATGCTATTGATCGACGAGTTGAAATTGTCGTGGTTGATTGTTCGCAAATCTAATATTCTCAGAGCATTTAAGTTTTCTGATTAAGACCTGCCAGGTTTTCAAAACATGGCAGGTCTGATAACTTTTATTTTTCTGAACTATATCAATAAAACTACATATCAATAAAACTACGTAATGGATCGGAACGACTAGGATGACGCAATTTACGCAAGGCTTTAGCTTCAATTTGACGAATACGCTCACGGGTGACATCAAATTGCTTACCCACCTCTTCCAAAGTATGGTCAGTATTCATATCAATTCCAAAACGCATACGCAATACTTTCGCTTCACGCTGGGTTAAACCTTGGAGCATTTCCTGCGTAGCACGCCGCAAACCTTCAGTGGTAGCTGAATCAATGGGAGCCAATATGCTGGTATCTTCAATGAAATCACCTAAATGTGACTCTTCATCGTCCCCTACTGGCGTTTCCATAGAAATAGGCTCTTTAGCAATTTTCAGCACTTTGCGTATTTTTTCTTCAGATATTTCAAGACATTTAGCCAATTCTTCCGGGGTCGCATCACGACCTTTTTCTTGCAAAAATCGCCGAGAAATCCTGTTAAGTTTATTAATCGTTTCAATCATGTGAACCGGAATACGAATAGTGCGAGCTTGATCCGCAATAGAGCGTGTAATAGCTTGGCGAATCCACCAGGTTGCGTAGGTGGAAAATTTATAACCACGTCGATGTTCAAATTTATCTACAGCTTTCATCAAGCCAATATTGCCTTCTTGAATTAAATCAAGGAATTGCAAACCACGATTAGTGTATTTTTTAGCAATTGAGATCACCAAACGCAAATTGGCTTCAATCATTTCTCTTTTTGCACGCCGCGCTCTCCCTTCACCAATTGACATACGCCGATTGATGTCTTTTATTTCTATAAGGCTTAAGCGGTTTTTTCTTTCTAAATCAATTAACCTGCCTTGTACCCGCATCAATTCTTCTTGGTATTGTTTTAAATTTTCAACATAAGGTTTACCGGTATTTAATAGCAAGGTTACCCAATGGGGATTAGTGGCATGATTTTTAAAGGAAGATAGAAACTCTTTTTTATTCATACCAATTTTGTCAATACAGATATCCCGAATCCGGTATTCTTGCTCACGTATCATGACAACGGTATTACGTAATTTAACAGTCAACGTTTCTAGCATACGCGGGGCGATTTTAAATTGTAAAAAACAGTCTGCCAGTTCTTTACGTAATCGCAGATATTCAGCCGACTGAGTACCATGCGTGGCTTCCGCTTGCATCAGGCGAGTATGTAATTCGCGTAAATGGGCAAAGCGAAGGCGAGCGGTTTCTTGCTCCAACGAATTTTCTTCAAAAAAAGTGGCAGCCACTTCATCATCGTCTTCATCATCGTCTTCATCATCATTATCTTCATCAATCACTTGAGCGATATCATCAAGAGGGGTAATATTATTAATATTATCAAGGTTAATCTCAGACTTAGGTATTGGAGATACATAGTCGGTAAAACCCGTAATCATATCTGAGAGTTTGATTTCCTCTGTTTCAATTTTATCGTAGTATTGCAAGAACGCTGTGATAATGTCAGGATGAGTTGCGAGAGCTGATAAAGCTTGGCTTAAACCTTCTTCAATTCGTTTAGCAATGTTAATTTCATCTTGTCGCGTTAATAAATTGACCGAACCCATTTCACGCATGTACATACGGATAGGATCCGTAGTACGACCCAATTCACCATCAACATCAGCCAAAACAGCGGCAGCTTCCTCAGCAGCTTCTTCGTCTGCCATAGGTGCCTCAGTAATTAATAAAGAATCAGCATCTGGCGCAAATTCATGAACGGCAATCCCCATGTCATTAATCATAGTGATAATACTTTCAATTTTTTCAGGTTCGACAATATCATCAGGTAAGTGATCATTGACTTCGTGATAGGTCAAAAAACCTTGCTCTTTGCCCTTGGCAATGAGCGATTTAATTTGTTTTTGCTGTTGTTCTTGGTTCATAATCAGTTATAAGTTATCAGTTGTTACTGAAACTTGTAATATGATTTATCAATTTTTAAATCCTAATTTTAATTTTTAAATTATTAAATTTATAATTAAGATTTAAATTTATAATTAAAGGTGAAATGGTGCACATTCCTAAGAAATGAGAATTGAATAATATACTTTCGAGGTTTTAGTTTTTCTTCAAAAAATTCAAACCTCGAAAACTAAACCTGTCAGGTTTGGCTTGAAAGTTTCGGATGTTATTAAAGCTTCATTCCTAAGTAATAACTGTTGACTGATTAGTGTGAACTTTGATCACGACGTATAGATGTTCAGATGTGAAGTTATTTATCTGAAACACTATAGAAAGATTGCAATTCTTGTTTTTCATCTGCCGTCAAATGAGTAATTTTTTGCGTTAAAAAAGCTTTGCGTTGATTTTTATATAAACGGTTAATAGCACCGAAAAATTCGTCATCTATATTGATATTAGTTTCTATAGGTGTTCCACTTAACCATTTGATGATATGTTCATATTCTGTTCCTCGCATTTTTTCGCAAATTCTACCTAAGTTTAATTGAGGGTTCCCCCTAGTTAATTCAATGATCTTTAATAAGAGCTTTATATCTTGTTGATTTAATTGAGATAATTTTTGACGAGTGGAAGCATTTAACTTCTCAGATAAGGTAGGCTTATGTAATAAATAGATAATTGCTCGATGTTCTAATGAAAGATCTCCTATGCTGTTGGGGACTCCCAATCTTTTAAAAGTATCTCCCTTAGATATAGGTTTATTTTTCAACTCATTCAGATTAGCACCACTTAATTCGCTTAATTTTTTTAACATTAATTCACGATAAGTCCCTGGCAATAATTGTTTTAAAACAGGTATTGCTTTATCCACTAAACTCGCCCTTCCTTCGGGACTATTCAAATTAACTTCTTGCTTTAGGTGGTTAAACAAAAAATCAGAGAGCGGTATGGCTTTAGCAAGGTAGGCATTAAAGCCACTGGTGTCGTTTTGACGAACAAAGCTATCTGGATCTGAACCTTGTGGTAAAAAGACAAAATGAATTTCACGCCCCCTTTGTAATAATGGCAAAGCGGTTTCTAAGGCACGCCAAGCGGCTTTTTTCCCGGCTGAATCACCATCAAAACAAAAAATGATTTTTGCGACACGACGAAATAAACGATTCAAATGCTTATCCGTTGTAGCGGTTCCCAGGGTAGCGACGGCATTAGATATACCATATTGAGCCAAAGCCACCACATCCATATAACCTTCTACAACAATAAGGTTTTTCAAAGAGCGAGTTTGACAGGCTAAATGCCAACCATATAATGTCTTGTTTTTTTGAAATAAGGGCGTTTCGGGAGAATTCAGGTATTTAGGTTCGTATTCACTTTCAGATAGTTTACGCCCACCAAATGCGATAACCCGTTTCCTTTGATCCCAAATTGGGAACATGATCCGATCACGAAAACAATCATAACGGCGTCCGGACTCATTTTGCTTAACTAAGCCCGTTTTAAGTAAGCGATTTCGCCTATCTGAGTCTGTTCCCAATGTTTTTAATAGGTTATCCCATTCTGCAGGCGCATAGCCTAAACCAAAATCACGCGCAATTACCCCCGTCAATCCCCGTTTTTTTAGGTAATCTATGGCGGCTGGTGATTGGCGTAGCTGTTGCCTATAATATTGTGCCGCTTGCTCCATGATTTCATATAAATCATCAAAAGCAGCGATTGGAGTGGGTGCAGAGCCTTGCTCATACACCACTTCTAAACCGGCTCTGGAAGCCAATTCATGCACTGCCTCAACAAAGTTGAGATGTGCATAATCCATCATAAAACCTATCGCACTACCATGTGCGCCACAGCCGAAGCAATAATAGAATTGTTTATCAGGACTAACCGTAAAAGAAGGGGTTTTTTCAGTATGAAAGGGGCAACAAGCCTTATAATTGCGACCGGTTTTGCGTAGCGACACGTAACTATCAATTAAATCAACAATATCTATACGGTTTATTAACTCGTCGATGAAACTACGAGGAATGCGTCCAACCATTTTGAGTAAGTTATCAATAGGTTAATGGATTCCCAAAGCTACCGGGTTTTAAAGACCGGCAGTTTTTGTTGATTTCAGAAATCGGATTTCTTGAACATTTGTAGGGGCAAGACTGAATGCTTGCCCTTATGCAAGCAAAAGCACTATTTACCTAATCGTTGTTTAATATGAGCACTGAGTGATCTCATATCAGCACGTCCTTGTACTTTCGGCTTGAGATGCCCCATGACTTTGCCCATATCTTTAACGGAAACAGCCCCGGTTTCGCTGATAGCCGCTTCAATCAATTCAGCTAATTCGCTTTCAGTCAAAGCTTGGGGCATATAAGTTTGTATCAGTTTGATTTCAAAAGATTCTTGTTCTGCTAAATCTTTACGTTCCGCTTTTTCATACTGCGCTAAAGCATCACGCCGCTGTTTAAGCATTTTATCTAGCACAACGATTACCTGCGTGTCATCCAAACTGATACGCTCATCAACTTCCCGTTGTTTAATCGCAGCTTGAATTAAACGTATTGCACCTAAGCGTTGCTTATCCTTAGCACGCATGGCGGATTTCATATCATCAGTGATTTTTGGTTTAATGGTATTAGACATTGGTATTCCAAAACCTGACAGGTTTTGAAGACTTGTCAGGTTTATAATGTGAAAGGTGGGCAACTACCCATTTTTAGTAAAGGCGTTCACGGCGCAATGTATCACGATAGAGCCTTTTCATGTGTCGTTTGACAGCCGCGGCAGCTTTACGTTTACGGACAGTCGTCGGTTTTTCGTAAAATTCCCGACGATGGACTTCGGCTAAAATTCCCGCCTTTTCACAGGCTCGTTTAAAACGACGAATAGCAACTTCAAATGGTTCATTATCTCTAACTCGAACATTAGGCATTGAAGGTGTAATCTCCTTATCAGTTATCAGTTATTAATTATCAGTTTTAGCGTATTAGAAATACTATTTTTTGAAAAATAGTATTTCTAGCACACTGGCTTGATTAATTAGTTCACTTAATATTTAACATGAACCAACTATACAAACTATACAAAAATATTGAACAGTATATTGCAAAAGTGATGTTTGTTCTAACCATCATTTTTATATCATTATTTGCTATCACTATTCAATATTTACAAGTAGAAGGTGGATTGGAACGGCTACCTTTTTCCCAGGTAATCATTAATTTATTGTTCATCTTATCGCCAATCTTTTTTTTAGAAAGACTTTTATTTTTCATTATTTGCCATAAAAAAAAATATGTTGCCCATTTTTTTATTGCCCTTATACCGCCACTACGTCTTGCTGCTAGACGTTGTGATGATAAAGAATATATTTGGTGGAACGGCGATTGGCAATTAGTGGATAAATCATTATATCAGCGTATTGAAAAACAGTTTTTATATCCCATTCTGCTCATTTCCCTTATTATGATACCATTTTGGATAATGGAAATTTTTGAAAAAACCAGTATACACCCATTATTGTATCACATCATTAATTGGGGTAATGCCGTTATTTGGGGATTATTTTTGACGGAATTTATTATTATGATTTCTATTACGCAAAAAAAAGGCCATTATGTGATAAAACACTGGTTGGAACTTTTTATCATCATTCTCCCACTATTGGCTTTATCAAGATTTATTTTAATCACCAAATATTTAAAAATTTCAAAAAGCACGTATATTTTATGGCTTGTCAAAATACAAAACATGTTAAATATTTATCGTGCCAGATCAGTCATTAATAGACTTATTCGGATATTAATTATTATAGATATTGTTAAACGTTTTTATCAACGTAAAAACCCGCAAAGGTATTTGCTCATTTTAAAAAATGAACTACGTGAAAAAGAGGAAGAAGTCACCGATTTGAAAAATAAAATTAGCGAAACGAAAATTTTAATTAATGAAATTCGTCAACATGAAGAATTAAAGAATGAGCGGTAGGATAGGCTATGTGTTGCCCACTCTATAATTAAAACTAAAAAATGAAAGATGAAAAACATGCTACCTTTGACGATCCTTTATTACAATGTCTCGTCATTTTAAGTAAACTGCTTAATCAACCAACCTCAGCGGAGGCACTTAAAGCCGGTTTGCCCCTGGTTAATAATCGCTTTACGCCTGAATTATTTATTCGCGCCGCGCAACGCGCCAATTTATCTGCCCGCCTCATCAAACGCCGACTTCCCAAATTGAAGGCATTAGTTTTGCCTGCGGTGTTACTACTAAAAGATGGGCAAGCCTGCATACTACTCAATTATCTTGATAAAAAAAATGTACAAATCATTTTACCTTCAACTGGGGTGCTTGAACTTTCCGTTAAAGATTTAAAAGCTAATTATAGTGGCTATGCTTTATTGGCACGTTCCGCTTATAGCTTTGATGCTCGCACTGAAGATAGCTTAATACCCCGCCCCCATACTTGGTTTTGGGGAACTTTATTAAAATCCTGGTTTATTTATAGTGAAGTGATCATTGCTTCATTGTTGATTAATTTATTTGCGTTGGCATCACCGCTATTTGTGATGAATGTTTATGATCGCGTGGTGCCGAATCATGCTATAGAAACTTTATGGGTATTAGCCATTGGCGTGGTTATCGTATTTGGATTTGATTTCATCATACGCACCTTACGCGGTTATTTTGTTGACATCGCGGGTAAAAAAACGGACATTTTATTAGGTAGCATGATTTTTGAACAGGTGCTTGGCACTAGGCGAATCGCGCATCCCCGTTCCGTTGGTGCATTTGCTAATCATTTACACGAATTTGAAAGCTTCCGCGATTTTTTCACTTCGGCAACTTTAACCACCCTGATTGATTTACCCTTTGCCCTATTATTCATTGCTGTTATCTGGGCTTTACATCATGAGTTAGCTTTTATTCCGTTATATGCTATGCCGTTAGTAATTGCTTTCAGCATACTCATACAATTTCCACTGCGTAAAGTGATACAACACACTTTTCGCGCCAGTGCTCAAAAACATGCCCTATTAGTTGAAACCCTCGCAGGCATGGAAACTATTAAAACTACCAGGGCTGAAGGAGAAATACAACGACGTTGGGAACAATTAATCGGACAAATTGCGAATTTTTCGCTCAAATCACGCTTTTTATCGGCATTATCCGTCAACTTTTCTTTGTTTGTCCAACAAATGAGTACTGTAGTGATTATTGTTTATGGAGTCTATTTGATTGCAGAAGGTGAATTAACGATGGGGGCATTGATTGCCTGTACCATTTTAACTGGGCGAGCACTTGCACCATTAGCACAAATAGCGAGTCTTTTCACCCGTTATCATCATTCATTGTCAGCGTTACGCGCCTTAAATCAGGTAATGAAAATGCCGCTAGAGCGAGACGCAAAGTTTTTAAACCGCCCTCCCTTGCAAGGTAACATTGAATTTAAACAAGTCGATTTCAGTTACCTAGAGCAAGCATTACCGGCACTCACCAAAGTCTCCTTTCAAATTCAAGCCGGTCAGCGAATAGGAATCATCGGGCGCATTGGCTCAGGTAAAAGCACTATCGCTAAATTAATACTTGGACTCTATCAACCTAAGCAGGGTAGTATTTTACTAGATGGGGTTGACAACAACCAAATTGATCCAGCGGAATTGCGCCATCAGATTGGTTATGTACCCCAAGACATTGAATTATTTTATGGCACAGTTAAAGACAATATTGTCATGGGCGCAAGTTATTTAGAAGATAGCGTCGTGCTACGCGCTGCCCAACTAGCAGGAGTCCATGAATTTGTCAATCGCCACCCTTTAGGTTTCGATATGCCTATTTACGAACGGGGCGAAGGTTTATCTGGTGGACAGCGACAGGCAATTGTTTTAGCCAGGGCATTATTGCATAATCCCCCTTTATTGCTATTTGATGAGCCTACCAATTCAATGGATAATCGCGCCGAAGAACAATTCAAGGTACGTTTGCAACCTTATTTGAAAGGAAAAACTTTTTTATTAGTTACACACCGCAGTTCATTGCTATCGTTGGTTGAGTATTTGATTGTGATGGATGGTGGGCAAGTAGTTGCAATGGGTGCAAAAGATAAGGTACTTCAAGCTTTAGCTAGTGGACAGGTTAGAATGTCGGTGAATTAATGTTTAATTCTATCGTTTTTAAGATACATATCTTTACCTATAGATGTTCAGAAAAGTCAAAGCTATCAGACCTGCCATGTTTTAGAAACCTGACAGGTCTTTAGGCCAAAATCTTTGTCTGCCCTTAATTTAATTATTTTGTGTTGCCTGTACTGATTGCTGCTTTTTACTATAATCTTCAATAGCTGATTTGACGGCAGATTCAGCTAAGACGCTGCAATGAATTTTGACAGGCGGCAACGCTAATTCTTCTGCGATTTCAGTATTTTTAATTGCGGTGGCTTCTTCCAACGTTTTGCCTTTTACCCATTCTGTGAGTAAAGAGCTTGAGGCAATGGCACTTCCACAGCCATAAGTTTTGAATTTGGCATCTTGAATAACACCTTCGTCACTAACTTTTATTTGAAGACGCATCACATCTCCACAAGCCGGTGCGCCAACCATACCCGTCCCCACGGACAGATCATCTTTATCCAAATTACCCACATTACGGGGGTTTTCGTAATGATCTAATACAGCTTCACTATAACTCATTTAAGATACCTTTTTAGGTCTTGAATACCTGGCAGGTTTTTGAAAGTTTTCTGAAAATTCTTATGAAATAAACTTAATGTGCATTCCACTGAATACTTTCTAAGTCAATGCCTTCCTTATACATATCCCATAACGGAGAGAGTTTTCGCAATTTCTCAATTTTGTCGCGAATCAATGGGATGGCGTAATCAATTTCCTCTTCTGTGGTAAATCGTCCCAAAGTAAAGCGGATAGAACTGTGTGCCAGTTCATCACGGCGCCCTATGGCGCGTAATACATAAGATGGTTCTAAACTTGCAGAGGTACAGGCGGAACCACTAGACACTGCTAAATCTTTGAGTGCCATAATTAATGATTCGCCTTCAACGTAGTTAAAGCTCAAGTTTAAATTACCTGCAATGCGATGTTCAAGATCGCCATTCACATAAACTTCTTCTAAATTTTTTAAGCCATTCCATAAACGATCACGCAGTTTTCTGATTCGTTCATTTTCCGCTACCATTTCTGCTTGGGCAATACGGAAGGCTTCACCCATGCCAACAATTTGGTGAGTAGGCAAAGTACCAGAACGCATACCTCGTTCATGTCCTCCGCCGTGCATTTGAGCTTCTAAGCGCACTCGCGGTTTGCGCCGAACATATAGGGCACCGATGCCTTTTGGTCCATAAAGTTTATGAGCTGAAAAAGACATTAAATCGACTTTCATCGTTTGTAAGTCAATAGGCACTTTTCCTGCACTTTGCGCTGCATCAACATGAAACAATACTTTATGGGCGCGAGTGATTTCCCCTATTTGAGCAATGTCAGAAATGACACCCATTTCGTTATTGACGTGCATGAGACTGACTAAAATGGTGTCGTTACGAATAGCGGCTTCCAGTTTTGTCAAATCAATCAGCCCATTAGATTCCGGCTCTAAATAGGTGATTTCAAATCCTTCGCGTTCCAGTTGACGGGCGGTGTCAAGCACCGCTTTATGTTCCGTTTGACTGGTGACAATATGTTTACCTTTTTTCTGGTAAAAATGCGCAATCCCTTTGATAGCTAAATTATCAGATTCGGTTGCCCCAGAAGTCCAGACAATTTCCTTGGGATTGGCATTGATTAAAGCAGCTACTTGTGCCCGTGCCTCTTTTACCGCCTTTTCAGCATCCCAACCAAATTGATGTGAGCGTGATGCTGGATTACCAAAATGACCTGGTATAGTCAAATAGTGCATCATTTTTTCTGCCACACGAGGATCGACTGGTGTTGTAGCAGAATAATCAAGGTAAATAGGTAAATTCATGATTTTTTCCTTCTCTGCCGACGCGCCTTTTCTATTTTGCGTATAATTTTGGTGACATCTTTAGAACGTCGATTAAGAAGGTGTTCTAAACTAATTCCATTTAAAAACTTGATTATCTGTTTGCTTAAATCCGCCCACAGTTCTTGAGTGAGGATAGCACGACTATCATGACAGTTTAAGAAACTTCGACAAAGCATGGTATCAATATTTTCATCAACGGCAGTAATGATTTCATCAAGTGCAATTTTTTTTGCTGGACGACTCAAACAATAACCGCCTCCTGGACCACGAGTACTTTTTACCAATCCTTGACTACGCAATTTTGCAAACAATTGCTCCAAGTAAGATAAAGATATTCCTTGTCGTTGTGAAATATCAGATAATGTGACGGTTCGTACTTCATCATGGTTAATAGCCAAATCTAACATTGCGGTGACTGCATACCGCCCTTTAGTTGTCAACTTCATAAATAACTACCTTTGTTATAATGTATTTTTTTAACCACATTAAAAGTAATATAATGTATCATACTAAATTTATCAAGTATTAGCCTAAAAAAATGGGGAAAATTGTTCATTTCAAGCCAATTCATAAATGAACCTATCCCACTATCTATTCGTTTTTAATTTTAGAAATCAGATTTTTTCCAAAAATCGGATTTCTATACTGTTCAACATTTTCACAGATTTGATTGCGATGAAACTTAAACCTGCCCAACTTAATTATTACCTCAAACAACAAGGACTTTCCGCTATTTATTTATTAACCGGCGATGATCCTTTACAAATGATGGAATGTGCAGACACTTTGCGGACTTTTGCTCGTACTCAAGGTTTTACGGAGCGAGTCGTTTTAACGGTAGAAACCGGGTTTGATTGGAGCAGCCTTGATCAACATGCCAATACCTTGTCTTTATTTGCCACTAAACGTTTGCTCGAAATTCGCTTAGGCAATAAATCCCCAGGTAATGAGGGTACTAAAGCATTGTTAGCTTATACTAATCATTTGCCCCGCGATACTGTTTTATTAATTACCGTTGCAAAACTGGATGCCAGCAAACAAAAAACAAAATGGTTTAAAATTTTAGATCAGCAGGGCATCGTGATACAAATTTGGCCACTCAACCTGTCAGAGTTACCAGGATGGATAAGCAAACGTTTGAATAAGCATGGTTTACAGGCTTCCCAGGAAGCAATTAATATTATTGCGGAGCGTTCTGAAGGTCATTTACTGGCTTGTGCCCAGGAAATTGAAAAGTTACATTTATTATATGGTGCCGGTCAGATTGACACGGCGCAAGTGTTAGATGCGGTAGCTGATAGTGCCCGTTTTGAATTGTTTAATTGGGTGGATACTGTGCTGGCAGGTAATGTACAACGTTCTATTCGTCAATTGGGGGGCTTACAAGCTGAAGGGGTGGAACCTGTTTTAGTGGCTTATGCCTTAAATCGGGAAATACGCAATTTATCTCAAATAACTTATGCACTCAAAACAGGAAAACGTCAAGAGCAGGTATTTAAAACTTATCGCGTATGGGCTACACGTAAAAATGCGGTTTCTAATGCCATTAAAAGACATCCACAAGCGAGCGTTTGGCGACATTTTTTGCAAGAAATGGTACAAATAGATCGTATAATCAAAGGGATGGGAAGTGGCAATCCTTGGACTGAATTGCAGCGATTGAGTTTAAAAGTCGCGGGGGTGAAGTTATTTGTGAATTGTGAATTGTGAATGGGGGAATTTTCTCGTTACCAAAGCGACGGCGTGGGAACTAGAATAACAATATTGTAGGGGCAATCCCTTGTGGTTGCCCTAAGTTTTTCATTCACAACTCATCAGTATTTTTGCTGTTTTTCCAATTTATACTGTTCACGACGCATCATTTTGCGTTGTTTTTTCCAGGATTGTTCATCCAAATTCTTGGCATCATCAAGGTTAATATCTTTGAGTTTTTCCAAGGATTTTGATTCATATTTAGCGGCTTCTTCTGCAAGCTGATTAGCATTATCTAAGAGCAGCTTCCGTGCTTCTTTTATTTTGCCCTCATCACGTAGTTTAACGGCGAGCTTATTTTTTTTCACCGCCAATTGTTCTATCGCCGCCGTCATGACTGTGGCATTCGTCTTTTTTTCCACTAATTGTGGTGAATCAGTGAAGGTCGCACTCACCATGCTACTCAGACGTTCCATCACATCAGTTTCAATATGACGGTAGATAACGGCAACACCAGCAATTACACGTTCTTGATTAGCAGGCGGCACTTCTAGTTCTACTAATACATATTTTTCCTGATTGCTATAGAGCTGATTGAGTTTGACTAATACTTGTTGATCATGAATTTCCGCTTCTCTTCCTAAAACACGAATGGGTTGGACACCCTCTACACCAATAATAGTGACATTCACTTCCTGGGAAACGACCGAAAATAAATCGCTAAATTCATGGTCAAAAAAGCGAGTTAAATCAGTTGCATTTTCTATAAAGGCATGATTACCATCACTTTTTTTCGCTAATTGGGTCATTAAATCTTCGTTATACCCTAATCCTAAACCCATCGTTGTCACAACGATATTTTCTTGACCCAACAAAGCACCTAGTACACCCAGGTCTTCGGGCGTACTGGGACCTACATTAGCAAGCCCATCAGAAACTAAAATAATTCGATTGACTCGTTTCCTATCAAAAAATTGACGAATTTCTTTAGCCCCTTTTTCTACACCATCAAAAAGTGCTGTACTTCCCCCGGCGACTAGTTTATTAATAGCCGTTTTTATCATTTCCTGATTTTGTACGAAAGTAGCTGGTAAGAGCGTTTCAGCATGATGGTTATAAGTCACCACCGCCATAATATCGTTTTTGCGTAATTGATCAACCGCCATCAGAGCGGCATCCTTAGCCCTGCGAATTTTTTCACCCTGCATCGAACCCGATTTATCAATGACTAACGCGACATTGATAGGAGCCACTTTTTCGGTTTCAAGGCGAATCCCAGTCAATCCTACCCGTAAATAGACGCTTTGTTTTTTATCAGCTAACATTACGGGAGTTGATAAAGCCGCATTAAGTCTTATTTGATCAGCTTGAGTTTTTACTGGCATGGTACTTCCAAAGAATAGAATCAAAAAAATGAATAATGAAATGAAATAATCCATTATAAAGGTTCCTAATTGAAATTATTCTATGTTGTTCTTGTAGGGGCTTTAGTGTTCGCCCTGGTGAAATTATTTTTTTGAACGAACCTATCCTGCCCTATTCAATTAATTAATGGTAAAAAATAAATAAAGATATTCTGATTTTTGAGAAAAGCGTCAAGAAATCCGATTTTTCAAAAAATAGGAAAATTAAAAACGAATAGGGCCAGATAGGTTCATAGAATAACAGGGTTGGGATTTATAAAAAAAACGAATGGAATTAACTAGTCAAAAAAAAAGCGCTGTCGCATTAATTATGCTTCAGCGCTATTCTAATTAATATTATCTGCCTTCTATTGAGCAGATTTATCAGGGGGGAGGAAAAAAAGTAACCAAGTTCCACACAATTCAATTATCTATTATCTAACTTTATAGATAGCAATATCAATGTATGGGTAAAAAAATGGGTAGCGAGGGAAGGATTCGAACCTACGACCTTCGGGTTATGAGCCCGACGAGCTACCAGACTGCTCCACCTCGCAATTAGTTAGTATGATGAATATTATACACACTTTTTCAAACTTTGCAAGCTTTTTTTTCATTTATTTTCATTTATTTTTTCACTGCCTTATAAATAGGGTGATTAGAGCAAAAAAAAAATTAGTCCTGCAAGTTAAAAATACCATTTTTCCCAGTTTTTTCCAAAAATATGACTTCAAAAATATCTATTTTTTGCTCCACTAATAATTAATAATTAACGACTTAGCCAAATAAATTTTCTAATTTCTAATTACCAATTGAATTATTAATTCATACATATGTAGGAAGGGAGTTTTTGTGCACCCTACTGAAGCTGAAGCTTTGGATTTTCACAACCAAAAAACTTGGCTATTTGGGTATCGCTTGGAAACATCTGAAAATCACATTGCTGCATGAAAGACAAGTCTGTGAGGCTGTCTCCGATACCTATTGTTAGTTCAGGTTGATATTTTTCTATCAGATATTGAACCGCATATTGTTTGTTTATAAAGTTTGGAACCAGCGACAGTGCTCGATCATTTTGGTGAATAAAATATTCTGAAGTTTTTAAGGTTTTGAGCTGTGAAAAAAAGGCTTCTCGTATCGCTATTGGACATTCTGCTTTGGCTTTGACGGTGATATAGTAGTCATCAACATTGTAAACGATGAATTGGGGGTGATGGCTGATAATGTTTTGAACTTGAATGAGCAGTTGAGAAATGGGTAAGTCAATTTGCTGGTAGGCTTTTTGAATATGTTGTTGCCATTGCTTTTCTTCTGCATTATGGTTAAGAATCATGCCCGCAAAGTAGAGAATGGCAGTATCAATACGTGGGAATGTACTTAATAAGGTGTTATGATACTGTTGATAATCTCGGGCAGTGGTGGGAATAATTTTGATTTTTTTTGATTCATTAAAGAGTTCAAAGAAGAGATACTGCGCTTGAGTCATATATGAACCTTTGCCAGTCTTAGCACTATGAGTGGCAGGTATCATACCCGCTGGATTTTTCCGATGAGTTTGGAACAATGTGTCGTCTAAGTCAATAAATAGGCAGATATTTTGTGTCATTTTGTTATAGGTAAAAACCTGACAGGTCTTGAAGACCTGTCAGGTTTGGTTTATAGAGCAGAAATAATTCCCGTAGCTTTATAGGGCATATCTTTCATTTCTTTAACAGGTACTTGTTTTTCATTTGCTAAAACGAGAAAGGGGGCTATTTCTGGTAAATTTTTGTTTTGGACTAATATCAGGTTTGGCACGCGCCGAAGTAATACTCGAATGGCTTCTCCTATACCCGGTCTGATCAATTTTATATCTGTAAGCTGATATTTTTTCAAGAGTTGATTGATAAATGTCTTGTTCGTTTTTTGTAATTGCTCCCGATTAACATTGTCAACACATAAGCTTGGTTTTTCAATGGTATTAATTTCTGCCATGATTTGATCAACGTACCATAAAGAGAGATCTTCTTCTTGAAATTCAGAATAGAATTTGCAGCCATGAAAATCATTTGGTCCAATATACGCCTGATTGAGAATGGTTCGACTAATGAGTCCATTAATAGTGGCATTTAAGAGGGAAGAGGGAATGATATAATCTTCCGTTGTAACAGCAACCGTCGCATAACCCGCTATGTCGGCAATGACATAGAGATCAGTGGAAATACGTGTAGCGTGTTTTTGGTTAAAGATGCTGATCCATTTTTGTAATTCTCTGGCAATACCGCCTTTGCCGGTCCAACCATCAATAAATACAATATCTGTTCCCTGTTTATCATGTTGATACAGAATATAGTGGAGGGCATTTTTGTCAATACCCCGATCAAGAATAATGGAAACGGAATAATGTGGTACGTTGCGATTAAATAAATCACGTAATGTCCTTTTCAAAAGAACACCGACAGGTGTACCTGCCCTCGCAAGGGATACGAGTACTAACTCTTTTTTTTCATTAAGTCGGTTAGCTAGGGCTAAAATATGTTGTGCCAGTTTGTGTTTATTGAGGGCAAAAAGTGTCTGAAAAACCGCCTTATATTGTGTAGAAGGCAAGTATTCTTTTGGAATCATTTCACTATAATGTTTACCCTCAAGCTGCATGATTCTTTCCCTTTCCCATATTTCGGTATAAGCCATAGATATGGGTTTTAATAAAAAGCATACGTCATCTGGATTATAACTGCCACAAAACAGGTTTTTTTTCATGAGGTTGCTGGGGTGAGAAAAAGTTCTATGACTTCACTTGCGTAGTGTTTTAACTGTTTGGGTAAATCATAATTATCCGGTAAAACAGTTGTTTCATAACAAATAATAATGCTGTCATAGTGATTAGGATTATAGAAAAAATTATCAATATTTTCATGATAATTATCTTTAAAAAGGAGTCGCCCTTGTAAATCATTATCTATATTATAAGGGGCACGGCTAGTGGTTTGAACATAAACTTCCACATTTCCTTTTTCCAAATATTGCCCTATCAAAAAGGCAGGATACATACACTCGCCTGTTCCCAATACTAATACTTTTTTATCGCGAAAATGCTCAATATCAATATAATTTGAACAAGTGATACCCAGATTTTGGATACCAAATCGTCCAAAATTATAGGGAATAATAGTATCTAAAACTTTGGTTCCTTTTGCGATATGAGGATTATTAACTTGTAAATCAGGTTTCCAATCGAAAGTATAATAGCCCTTATGCAAATTGACACAAGTGATGCCCGGCAGTTGAGAAGGTATCCAATCTAAAATAGCAGCACCAATAAAACGCTCCACTTGTGGTAATTGCTTTCGTAATGGCTTGACGAGGTTAGATAAAGTTTGACCGGTGGAAAATTCATCATCAATCAGCACGACATTTTTCACCTGGTTCCTTAAATCACGTAATTTGCTGTCAGCAAGCTCATAAAGTAAGTGAGTAGGCGCGTGACTATGCTCTTCTTCAAAATTTAACCAAACCGGCTGCGAGAGTTTATGATAAGTTGTGTGTATATAAAAAGCATTGGATAAACCTAAATGATGATAAACCCCATAGCCGAGTCCAGCTGCGGCTTCCACCAAACCGATAACCATAGTTGGTTGATCATCCAACAGGTTTCTAATCTGATCTGCTAATTGTGCATATATGCTTTCCATCACTGAAGGTTTAGTGGGATAACGGTGCCCTAATACTTTACTCACGAAAACGAACCCCCTTTTTTTATTAGGGCGGGAACCAAAACCAGTGAGTGTTTGTAAAAAATGGGAATGATTAGATTTAATGTTGAGTATGCCAGTTTTGAGTTTTATTTGCATAAAATGAGTTTTGTTTGGTTAAATGATAGTCTTTAAATGGAGGCAACCTACCTTTACATGCCCCATAATGATTAATTATTTAGTATCCATCCGGAAACTTAAAAATCCCGTAGCTAAAGCTGATGACTCCAAACAATGAGTCTCTGGGATTTCAAAGCTTTAACTTTTATACATAAGGAAAAAAAACGTATATTCAAGCAGCGATTTCCACTTTTGCTTAAATATATTAGAATTGATGTTATTAGAAATTAACTATTAATAATTAATTTTTAAGTGGCTGGAAAAGGGCATGTTTTTCGTTGAATTTTGAATATTTGTAACTACTCAGCCTTTCGTGAGGGACAAAAGCAGGGCTGTTGTTTAACTGACAACTAATTAATAATTAATTTAACTTTCCCTTGTGTTTAAATGGTTATGATAAGGTGGGTTTGGCTACCCACCCTACGTTCCTAAATTGGGAAACGCTATAGATAGACACGCCCGGTAAGCCTGGTTTTAATTTGACTCAAACAGGAAAAAACATGGCATTTAGTAACTTCAAAAACGTTAGTCAAGTAATAGAACAATATCCTCTTCGATACAAGCGAGAAGAATTTTTGCCTGACGTACCAGCAAAAATACCAGAATGGTTTATGGAAAATATCAAGTTTTCATTAAACCGACAAGCTGAAAATGAAAATTATTTTTTCTTTCGAGAAAGTCTTATTTTTCCATTCCTACAACAGACTTGGAAACATCATAACCTGCTAAAACTTTGGTCTCATCAATCACTGGTTTACGACGAACAATTATGTGGTGAACCAGACTATTTTATTTCCGTTTGGCGTGATGAAGTGATTAACAAATTTGTCAATACACCCCTTCTAGCGGTTGTCGAGGCGAAAAAACAGGATTTTGAAGGTGGCTGGGGACAATGTCTTGCAGCAATGCTTGCTTGCCAAAAAAACAACCAAAATGAAAATTTGACCGTATATGGTATTGTTTCAACTGGAATGATTTGGGAATTTGGTAAACTACTACGAGATACATTCACCAAACACCCACTTTCCTACTCAATTTCCGAGCCACAAAAAGTATTGGGTAACTTGGACTATATAGGGTGGTATTAACGATTCGGGACGATGAAGCAAGCGTAGGGTGCTTACCTTAGCACCATCTCTGCTATTTTTCAATGAGGGTGTCACGCTGTACGCTCGCTCTTTATACGAGCGAAGATAGGACGCATGATTAGATTTTTATAACTTTCACCGAGTTGACTGCATTTGCGATGACTCATAAAGGAGGGATTTATGAAGTGGTGTCAAATTCAAACTGATTATCCTGATCAATTTGTTTTACTCAAAAACTACCGCACTGAACCTGTAGATGAGAATCATTTTCGCGTCACAGAAGGTGATGTGGTAGCGACTCACACTGATTTTCGTGAAATACAAAATCAGTATCAACAATATCGTCTCAAAGGCGTAGATGTGATTTTTTGTTTACCTGGGATGGAAGATTTTATTGTGGAAACCGCACCAATGATGGGACTTTTAAATGCAATTTATCGAACATGATGGTCTTATTTTTATTCCAATTACATTAGGATATAATTCCAAGAGTTATCAAGTCACCGATTGTATATTGGACACGGGATCGGCAGGAACTATTATTGATGTTGATCTGATTGGATTTAATCCCAAAATACCAGGTATTTTGAAACGACTTCATGGTATTGGAGGACATCAGGATGTGGTGGCTCAACAGGTAGACTTCATTAAAATAGAGAATTGCCGATTGGAAAATATTTTAGTGGAATTTGGCGATCTTAAAAATTCATATGGCATAAAGGGAATTTTAGGCACTAATTTATTACGATTTATGAACTTTTATTTAAACTTTAATCAACGAGAAATTGAGTTTTTTTTCAATGAATGAAGCGAGAATCGGCCGGTATTTTTGGTGGGTAGAGCGATAGCGAAACCCACCATTTTTCAACGGTACGGTGGGTTGCAGTGAAACTTCTACCCACCCTACTTGCTGACCCCTTTTTCTCCTTCGTTCATTGCTTCAAGTCTTGTTGTGGCATATTTATCTGCCGTGGTGGAACTTTAATAATTGACGTGTTTTCAAAATGGCATTCACCACGAAAATATGCCCATGCCTCACACTTTTTGCCAGTGCTTTCATCCACACACAACTCTACACCAGTCGCTATGTCTTTAGAAGAGACAGGCGTTTTTAATGTATACCCGTCTTCTATGCACTTCTTGGATGAAGGGTTTGCAATCTTTTGTGAAGGCATATCTGGTGATGGAGTCATTGAGCCGTCTGCATCTAATTGACATTCACCTCGAAAATACGCCCATTGTTCACATTTTTTACCCTTTTCCTTATTGACACACAGCATACCGGTGGCTACACCATTTGGTGAGTATAGGAGCGCTTGTGTATAACCTGCTTCCACACATTTTTGTGTTGCTGGATTAACCACTTCTGCCACCATGGGGGACGTATTAGGCGCAACAGCTACAGGGTTACTGTCACAACCTTGATTAAATAGTAGCCACAACGCAAACGGCAATGTTGCTACAAAACGATTATTTATTACCTTGCTGTACACGACCTTCACCTTTTGGCATGGGAATACTATTAGATGGGAAAATAACCTGATTGCCAGAACGCAACTGTTTAGCGTAAACTTTTTCTCCCTCTTTTTCTTCATGATTTTCTAACAAGGAGAAGCTACGTTTACCATCTGCTATATTCATTATGAATACTTTATGCAAAGACACTTTTTTAGGTGATGGCAATGGCTTACCGTTGTAAGCTGATTTCACTTCAGATGAGTTACTAAGGGAATGACTGCCCACAACCACTAAATCGCCACCTAATGAATAATTGTTGGACTCATCAGATTCCTGTTCCCGATCAGCATCATCTAGCCACAAAGCCATGTAGTAACTACCATTGGGAATGGTATTACCAAAAGCATCCTGATACAAATTAAAAAATGCCTGACTCGTTTCATCCCTATATATAAAGCTGTCAGGCTCCATGATAAAATCACCCTTTTCATAAAACAAGTATCGTTCATCGCCATTACCAATGTTTTCATCCGAACTCAGGACTAAATTAATATCCCAATCCGTGACCGTCGTGGGACTCATGCCTTCATTGCCGATTTCATATTCCAAAAGGCCATCACCAGCACCATCCCATTCTGCATACCAGTGCTTTACCACTAAATCAGGCAAAGTATCTTCTATAGCGACCGTGCTTTCTCCTAATGAGAAGTTATCGTCCTCATTGGATTCTGCTACTACATTTAAGTCATCCAGCCACACAGCCATATAATAAACACCTGGATCCAGATTTTCAGGAAAATTAAAGAGGATTGGATTATTTTCATCACGATATGCCCCTCCTCCAACGCCGATTTCAAATTGAATGGTTTCATAAACAACATAAGTATCGTTGCTAGATATCGTACTATCTCTGGAAAGCATAAGATTGACATCAACACCAGCCGATGCGACTGCCGTTCCAGTATTGATTACATCATATTGCAATTGCCCTTCACCCCCTGGTTGAGGATCATAGCTTAGAGACCAAGTTTCTACTTGTAAGTTGGGTAAATCTCCCACTGGAGGTGGGGGTGGCGGTGGTATGATAGAGCCAGTATTGTCAGCATCTTCAAGATAAAAAGAGTATGCCAACACGGAGCTTGAACCACTTGGTGACAGCTGTCTTGCAAATTGATAAGGAAGCCAAAAATAGCCATCATCACCCCATGAACGTCCCCATGAATTAATGATTTTAAATGCGCCACCATATTTTTCATCATCATAGCCAACTATTGTTACAGCATGTCCACATCCTCCACTGTCACAGGGGGCATTTGCAATCTGATAAACTGAATTTGTACCGCTTAAATCATACAAGGATTTGTACACAAAAATACCTGCCACTACGGGTAAACGATTAGCCAATGCCGCTTTAATAGCTTGTGTACCATTAGCCCTCTTCATTTCCGCCGCTTTAAAACTAGCCGCTTCTTGAGAGGCTAAAAAACTAGGTTGAGTTCGATAATCATCCTGGTTGTATGGCATGGTTGCCCATGTTGCAGCACCTTGCTCAACTATTAATTGTAAAGCCTCGTCTATCCTCGAACCCCTATTTTCTCCTCCATTAATTTGGTTGTAAATAAATGCAGGGCTAAATACATGGTTTGGATCGACGTGACCATCCGATGTGGTTAATGACCATCCGATTTCCATCCGTTCTTGGTAGCTTTTAAGGGCATACGCTGTCGCCCAGGCAGTACAACTTCCTTGTTGACCCTGATTTCCAGCGGGTGGAAAATTATCGCTTAAATCAATGCGACGAGGTAAAGTCGGTGCTTGACCCGGTGCGCCTAACAATCCACTACTCAAATTACCTACTTCAAAACTGGCGTAGGTACGGGGATCAATAGGCAATAAGCCTAATCCAAATTCGTCAACTGTCTCGACGATGGATAAAACAACTTCAGCAGAGTCACTAAACAAAAAACCATCAGTGACGCGATACCGTAACACAATGCTATCACCCACGTTAGCTGTTAATCTCACAATCAGTTTGCCCGTGAAAGAATCAATAGACGCTGAAAAATAACCTAGGCCACTATCTGGAGAAACCAATTCATATTGCAGGGTATCTCCATCAACATCACTGCCGATTAAGTTGATTTCTTGAGTAGAAACTGTGGATTCCACTTGTAAAGAAATCGGACTGGCTACCGGACGTGTGTTACCTGTGTTAGGGTCGTTGGGATTTGAGTTATCCGATTCACCACCTGATTCACCTCCACCACATGAGGCTATCGTTGTCACCAAGCCAACGAAGATTATCAAAATTATCGTACGAATACGAAGAAACTTCATTTTTATTGACCTCCTATTACTCAATCAAGTTTTTGATGTTATTTGGCATTGTGAAGTCCTATTTTTGAATGTTGTATAATTTCAAGATACCAAAAATTAGTAGGCATTATCATTCAGCCTACTTTAACTCCAGCGACCGGTTAAAAATAAATCCAAATAAATTTGGACACCTGTACTAAATATTATATATGACCTATTTAAAAAAGGTCAACCCCATAAAAATTTTTCAACTCACCATTTAAAAAAGGTCAACCCATAAAAATTTTTCAACTCACCGTAAAAGAAAGGATGTGCCACGAACTTTTGAAAAAATTGGATTTCTTTAACTGGTTAAAAATGTTAAAATATTTTTGCATACCTATATATATGTACTATTTAAAAAAGGTCAACCCCCCCCATTTTTCAACTCATCGTAATGGAGTACCATGAATAATGGGGCGAATAATTTTTTCAAAAAATTTTTGGCAAAAAACTCACTACATTATATTTGTAGGGGCGAACCTACGTGTTCGCCCTGTGAACAGCAGAAACCCCGTTTTTTCAAAAAACTAGGTTTTTCAAAATTTATTAGCAAGCGTAGGATGAGTAGAGCGATACGCAGTCAGCTTCGCGGCACCCACCATTAACTCTTATATCAGATAAGGTGGGTGCAGCATAGCTCTACCTACGCTTGCTTGTTGTTTAAGTTCCTGGTATAATAAAATTAATGTTTAAGTGATGATTAACTTTTAAGAAGCCCTATCATGTCAATTCTAGTTACGATGCTCATCTTCAAAAATGGGATAGCCAAACAATGAAAGAACAAATGAAAGAACAAATAACACAAAAATTAGAGGTTGTTTTTGTTAAGAATGACCAGTCGGGGAAAGAGCCGGTCCGTGAATGGTTAAAAAGTTTGCCTAAACAAGAAAAAAAATGATCGGTGAAAATATTATGACGGTTCAATATGGATGGCCTCTAGGTATGCCTCTGGTACGAAATTTAGGAAATGGGTTGTGGGAGGTAAGAATAAGTTTAGAAAATCGCATTGCAAGAGTTATTTTCTTTACTCATAATCATAAGATGATTTTAGTGCATGGCTTTCGTAGGGGTAATCAATCCCTTGTGGTTACCCTGAGTAGTTAGATTCAAGATAACTGGCTGAGGAATCAAACGATGAATAATTCACAAGAGGCAAAAGAAACCTATAGTATGGGTTCTCGCTTTGAGGCTTTTCTTGAAGAGGAAGGTATTTTAGCTCAAGTCGAGGAAGTGGCTATAAAGAGGAACGAAATCCATCATTTTGTTAAGTATCGGGCCGACACACAGGTCTGCCCCTACGAAATTCCTTATATTTCATCGCTGTAGGGGCGAACATAAGTGTTCGCCCTGGCTTAACTTAATGGCAGTGATCCTACGCTCGCTAATCCGTTGTACTAATTCTAATAATGCCCTTTAAACGATGAAATTTCAATGACATTTTCCTTTTCATAAATGGTATAAATCATCCTGTCTTTATGATTAACCCGCCGGCTGTACACTTCTTTATCAAAATATTTGAGCCGTTCTGGTTTTCCAATTCCTGATCGAGGCTCGATAGCTGTGGCTCTGACAAGATCAAAACATTTGAGATAATCTTTTTTGGACTTCTTTCTAAACCAATCCAAATCTTCTTCGGCATTGGGCAAGATATTAATTTTATAAGTCATTAAACACCTCATCAATTGTCTTGCCGGGGGGGGTAATACCTTGATCTCGTTGCCAATGTCCTTCTAGCAGGGCAGAGAGTGATTTCTTATCACGGAGTAAACGTAAAGTTTCTTGGATTTCCTCCCAATAAGTTTTGTCTATCATAATAACCGCACCCTGATCAGAAACGATTAGTGTTTCATCACTATTTTTGATTGTTTCCGATATGATATGTGGCAGGTTAGTCGATGCTTCTTGTAAACTTAATGCGTTCATTAAAAACCTTTTTTTAGTTGAATAGAGTTAATGGTCTGAATCAGTGAGGTAGGGTGGGTAGAAACTTCGTTACAACCCACCATTTTCCAACATAATGGTATGGTGGGTAGAGTTTCACTGCACCCACCGCAACCATTTAATATTATTTGAGAAATCGTAGGTTGTAGCAAAACGGAATGCCCACCTTACGCTTGCTAAAAACGAGGGACAAAATTATGAAAGAAAAACATAAGTTACCATTCGGTCAAATTGAATATCGACATTTAGAAGAACTGGTTGATATAATAGAAATCATTGACTATAGCGTTTTTGATGACTGGTTTAATTTCAACTATACTCAGAAGAAGAAAATTTTTTGCAGGAACTCTTAGATGACAATATCCGTTTTTTAGATAGCTACTCAGAAGAAGAGTTAAAAGCTCAATTTATCATTCCCTCACCCCAAAAAAAAACTGCCCTAAATATAAATTAATCATCATTCCCATAAAATTCAAATGAAATATATTAAAGTCGGTGCCGCCGTTCTTAATCAAACCCCCTTAGATTGGGAAGGCAACAAAAAAAATATTTTAGCCGCTATCGAAGCAGCTCGTGTTGATAAGGTGAGCATTTTGTGCTTACCTGAATTGTGTATCAGTGGCTACGGTTGTGAAGATGCTTTTTTGGCACCCGGCACCTTAGCGCAATCACGTCGGGTATTGCATGAAATTGCTGAGCAAACTAAAGATATTATTGTAGCAGTCGGTTTGCCCTTGTCATATCAAAACCGTGTTTATAATACCGTATGCCTCCTGGTGAATGGTCAAATAGGTGGATTTGTGGCTAAACGGTTTTTGCCCAGTGATGGGATTCATTATGAGCCGCGCTGGTTTCATTGCTGGTCCCAGGATGTCTATGCTGAAGTCGAAATGGATGGGCAACGTTATCCGATAGGGGATATTTATTTTAATTGTGGCGGGGTGCGGCTTGGTTTTGAAATTTGTGAAGAAGCCTGGGTAGCTAATCGCCCTGGGATAAAATTAGCTGAAAAAGGGGTAGATATTATTCTTAATCCCAGTGCGAGCCATTTTGCATTTAATAAACATAAAGTCCGTGAACGTTTTGTATTAGAAGGCTCACGCGCCTTTAGTGTGAGCTATATTTATACCAATTTACTTGGCAATGAGGCGGGGCGCGCTATTTATGATGGTGATGCGATGATTGCGATGGGGGAACAATTATTAGCGACCACGGAACGCTTTAGTTTTGCCGACTACCAACTCATCAGTGCTTTAGTGGATGTTGATTTAACTCGAATGTTACAAGCACGAACCAGTGCTTGGGTACCCAAATTAGAAAGCCGTATTGCGATTTCTTTTGACTATCCATCTATATCGCCCTGCCAAAATAAGGTGACAGTAGAAGCATGGGAACAGAGTCCAAGTCTTCAGTCAGAAGAATTTACTCATGCTGTTAGTTTGGGCTTATTTGATTATCTTCGTAAAAGCCGATCTCAAGGTTTTGTATTATCACTCAGTGGCGGTGCAGATTCTGCCGCTATTGCTTGTTTGGTCCGTTTAATGATTGAATTAGGTACGACTGAGCTGGGCATGGCAGGTTTTTGTACTAAAATTGGCTATGATTGTTTACCAGCCATGACAACTAACGATATTGTACAAAAATTACTGTTATGTGTATATCAAGCGACGGAAAATTCAAGTGAAACGACGCGGCAGGCTGCATCAACCCTTGCACATAGTCTTGGTGCTGAGTATTTGGAATTAGACATTGATAAAATTGTTAAAGATTATGTTGGCATTATATCTCAAGCCCTTGGGCAAAAACTGACTTGGAAAGAGCATGATATTGCCCTACAAAATATTCAAGCTCGCGCTCGTTCTCCCAGCGTCTGGTTGCTGGCTAACCTTCGCAATGCTTTATTATTGGCAACCAGTAACCGATCTGAAGCGGCGCTGGGGTATGCAACTATGGATGGCGATACCAGTGGAGGTTTAAGCCCTTTAACCGGTATAGACAAAGATTTTTTACGACAATGGCTACGTTGGTTAGAACAAGAGGGTCCAGTGCAATTAGCACCGATACAGGCTTTGGCTCTGATTAATCAACAAGCCCCTACTGCGGAATTGCGTCCGATGGCACAAACCGATGAAGAAGATTTAATGCCCTACCCCTTGCTCAATGTTATTGAAAAAGCGGCCATTCGTGATCGCCAAACACCTTCTGAAATTTTTTGCTTGCTGCGAGTTCAATTTAGCGAATATCATGAAGAGCAATTATTGATTTGGATTGAACGGTTTTTTAACCTGTGGACCCGCAATCAGTGGAAACGTGAACGTTTTGCACCGAGTTTTCATTTAGACGATGAAAGTCTGGATCCAAAAACCTGGTGTCGCTTTCCAATACTATCGGGTAGCTATGCTTCAGAATTAGCTGAAATGAAAACGCGAGTGAAACAATAATATTAGGTTTTGAAAAAGTGCTTGAGATTTTTTAAAACCCGACTATGATGATCTACTAGAAATACTATTTTTGCCAAAAATAGTATTTCTTAAAGCTTTGAATTTGTTTGAAAAGGTATGTAAAAATGTTTAGTGATTTTAAAACTAAAACGGATTTGGAACGACTTGGATATAAAATAAAAGAAAGGGATTTATCTTTGCCTGAAGAAAATTGTATGAATGACGAAACTTACGATAATATCCAATTATTTGTCAAATTATTTTATAGTAATGAAGAAGCTGTTAAAGCACTTATTCTAACACCCATTTTTGTCTATATTATCAAGCTTTTAGAAGACAAATACAGCATTCTATACGAAGAATACATACAAGCTGACGATGATTTAAGGGGAAGATGTGACATCATTGTTTCTAGGGTGGAAGATGATGATACTAATGACACATTAGGAGATAAACCATTACTGGTTATTGAAGCTAAAAAGAAAACGGTTGAAGAAGCTCTAAGTCAATGTTCCGCAGAATTAATCGCTTTAAAGAAATTAGGTAAAGAAGTGCAGTATGGTATTATCTCTACTGGTGATGATTGGATATTCATAGAAATTTTCCCAGACAAAAACTTGGTATATCAACATAATCGTAAATTTTATTTATCAGACTTACGACATTTGGTTAATATTATATTTGGCATTTTAAAAAATGGCTAGTTATGTAGGGTTGGCAAGTCTTTTTGCGGGTGAAGGCTGGAAGTGTGTCTAGGAACAGTCTATGAAGAAAAGACTTGACAACTTAATCATTAGCGAGTATCATGATCAGTTTTCATAATAATTTTTTGGAGCAAAAGGCTGATGAAAACCTTTACTGCTAACCCCGAAACTGTTAAGCATCAATGGTTTTTGATTGATGCTCAAAATCTGGTGTTGGGACGGCTTGCGAGCGAAATTGCAAAACGCTTACGAGGTAAACATAAACCTGAATATACACCGCACGTTGATACGGGCGATTATATTGTAGTGACTAATGCTGAAAAAGTGCAGGTGACCGGTCGCAAAAGAACGGATAAAATGTATCACCATTATAGTGGATATCCTGGTGGTATGAAATCAATCAGTTTTGATAAACTGTTGGTAAAGGCACCGGAGCGAATTCTTGAAATAGCGGTCAAAGGCATGTTGCCAAAAGGACCATTGGGTCGAGCTATGTTTCGCAAATTGAAAGTTTATGCGGGAACTGAGCATCAGCACCATGCTCAACAACCTATTCCATTTACTTTATAAGGAAGAACGATTTATGGAACAATATTATGGTACCGGGCGACGTAAAAGCTCTGTGGCTCGTGTTTTTTTAAGACCTGGTCAAGGTAGAATTGTGGTAAATGGTCTTCCGCTTGATAACTACTTTGGTCGTGAAACCGCTCGTATGGTTGTGCGTCAGCCCCTTAAAGTGGTTGATCGGGAAGATACTTTTGACATTCATGTTTCAGTGCGTGGTGGCGGTAATACCGGTCAAGCTGGTGCCATTCGGCATGGGCTAACTCGGGCGTTGATGGTATATGATGAAGGTTTTCGTGCCTCCCTACGTCAAGCGGGTTATGTCACCCGCGACTCTCGTCAGGTTGAACGTAAAAAAATTGGTTTACATAAAGCCCGTAAACGTCCACAATATTCAAAACGTTGATTTATTTTTTTCAACGCTTGACTTATTTTTCAGTTTGTAATACAATATATCGTTATTGAATAACTGATAACTGAACTGGGGGGTCGTTCAATGGTAGGACAGTGGACTCTGACTCCATCAATCCAGGTTCAAATCCTGGTCCCCCAGCCATTTTTTTTGCTATTTGCCTTTTCGACTTATAGGTTCCCTTATCTTTTGTGTAGGTAAGGGAAGCATTTTTTTGGTAGCCCTTTCAATTTAGTTCATTTTTTTTGTCATTTTTGATAATTATTCCTACTTTGTCATATCCAAAATTAACCGTTGATATATTCTGAGTCTTCAAGTTTGGGCGTGATCGTTCGGAGTATACTTAAATCTATTTTCAATTTGGAGAAAAAACATGAATAAAAGCAAGTTGACATTAGCCATGACAATGGGTATGCTGTTATGCACTACCGCCCAGGCTGAAGATGCCGCAATTTTTGATATGAACACCTCAATCCTCCATATTCCAAAAATTGAGGTACGTCTGAATGATACACAAGTGGGTGTCTTTGGAGTAGAAATGGGATTAATTTCCGATGATCCGACTTTTGATTTCAAGGTGACAGGTGTCACACCGTTGGAAGGTACATCATCGGACCTCTTTCCACAAGAGGATGCTGTTCGTCGTTTGCTAAGTGAACTTTTAAGTGGTAGTAATAATTTAGCGGTGGCAGATGAAATTATAGCCCCCGATGCACCTATACACATTATGGATTCATTTACGCCTGATTTTGGTAAAGGTCCTGAGGCGATGAAACAGATCGTTAATTTTTACCATGGTGCTTTTAGTAATTTCCGTATTATCCTTGATGATCTGATCATCTTGGAAGATAAGGTCATCTCTCGCTTTACGATGAGTGGTACACAAACAGGTGATTTGCCAGGTTTACCGGCAACGGGGTTGGAAATGGATGCCGATGGTACAGGTATTTATCATCTTGCCGATGGCAAAATTGTGGAATTTTGGCATTCTCCTGACACTTTGGGTATGATGCAACAGCTTGGTGCTGTTCCTATGCCTTAATAATGAGGGGCAAATTGCTCCTACGAACCATTCGGTAGGGCAATCCCTTGTAGTTGCCCTATCAAAAATCCTTTCATCTTGACCGTTTTAACAATAACTTCCCTAATCAATCCCTCAAAATAATTATGTCCCAAATTGTCATTATTGGTGCCGGTTTTGCAGGCTTAACTGCGATTAAAACCCTCCGTAAACAAGGCAATCGTGATTCGATTACTTTAATTTCTCCACGTCCAAAGCTGTTTTATTATCCCAGTCTGATTTGGGTCCCCGCCGGACTTCGCAGCGAAGCAGATTTAACGATACCCTTGGATAATTTTTTCCAGCGTCAACAGGTGCGATATTACCAAGGCACTGTAACTGGTTTAGCCCCAAACGCACAACAGGTGCAAACGGATAATGGTACGGTACCCTTTGATCATCTCATTATTGCAACGGGGAGCAGGTTTATTAAAAAACTCCCTGGAATAGAACATGCTTGTATCCCTTGTGAAGGCTATGCTACAACCAAAGCTTATAGTGATCGTTTAGCGGCTATGGAAGGGGGGACCTTAGCCTTTGGCTTTGCCAGCAATCCTAAAGAACCAGTTGCTATGCGAGGAGGACCTGTATTTGAATTTGTATTTGGCATTGACACGCTGTTACGTAAACAAAAACGTCGTGATAAATTTGAATTAGTCTTTTTTAGCCCCGCACCTCAACCTGGAAAACGTTTAGGAGCCAGTGCGGTCAAAGCGATATTGGGTCAAATGGAAAAATGTGATATTCGCACCCATTTAGGTCATAAAATGAAGGGCTTTAGCGCAGACGCGGTACATACCGAAGGTGGCGACATACAGAGTGATTTAACTTTATTTATGCCAGGCATGACAGGACCCGCTTGGGCTGCGAATAGTGGTTTGCCCCTTTCAGAAGGGGGATTTATTAAAGGTGATGCCCAATGTCAGGTGCCAGGTTTTAAAAATATTTATGTTGCCGGTGACGTTGCTAATATTCCTGGTCCTGATTGGATGCCAAAACAGGCTCACATGGCTGATTTACAAGCTATCGCTGCGGTGAAAAATTTGCTTGCAGATAAACGAGGAGAGGGTGTTAATCATCAATTCAAAACGGAACTCATTTGTATTGTTGATACGCTTGATAAAGGTATGTTGGTTTATCGTACTCCAAAACGGACACTGTTAATGCCCAAAATGCGGTTTTTCAACTGGGCAAAACGATTATTTGAATGGCATTATTTGCGGGGTTATCGTTAATAATTATTAGGCGATTTCCAAATATCAGGGCTGACACGTAGATTCTGCCCCTACGTTAAATAACTAAATAACCTCGTTTATCAGCTAAACTAATTGTGGCTTGTGTTCCCGAATTAAATTCTAAAAAATCGTTTTCAATTCCATCGCTAAAGATGACTCCATTTTCAGCCATTTGTGATACCAGTGTCATGGATTGTTTGGTAGTGATTTCGCCAAATACCAGAGTAGCTGCCGATTGGATCAGAACTGATATAATTACTGCCCGTATTGTCAAGTGTAAAGTTCAGTAATTGTGACAATTGTTTAGCATCAGTTACCCTATACGTCGTTTGACCTTGAATACTAATTTCTTGAAAGTCGGCGGTAATTTGGTTAAAAATAAAGGGAACATCAACACTTTCCATTGGTACAACTACTAATGAAGTGGTTGGGGCAAAGTAAAAAAAAGTTAAGCCTTGCCCTTGACGTTTGAGTTTGCCTTTGTTATATTGTAGTAAATAGCACGTAAAACGAAAATAAAACGAAAAAAAAGCTTGCTAAAATTTTCTAGATAAACTAGAATACATTCTATTTGACAGTTGGAAGTTAAGAAAATAAAATAAAATTCTTTGCTTCACTGCCAAAATGAATTATACTGAACATACTTGAAAAGCGTGAAAAGAAAGACAACTAAGTACCGTTTTTTTTGAAATTTGGAATCTGTTTTAATTCAGTTTTTACTTTCAAGCAGATTTTTCAAAACGCTTAATTTTCACAGATTTAAAGTATGTTTGGTATATTAACTTATTGTCAAAATATTTATTATAACGAGGCGAAGGCAAAATGATTGCCTTAGAATGAATTCTCAGGTTAAAAACCATTTTGAGCTTCTAATTTGTATAATAATATTATATAGATTTTCAAAATAATAACTTCCAAAAACCTGTCGGTATTCAAAACTTAACAGGTTTATCGCGAATTTATTTTTCTGAAAAATTATAGCAAAAAATTTTTGTCTGGGAAGAAAACAGGGACTTTTCCCTTAATTGATTCAATATTTTTCACCCATTATACACTCAAATTCATTTACAGGAGTATTTATTTTATGGCTAGTCCATCTAAAACGAAATCTCGCCCTAATAATTCCAAAGAGCCGGATAATGCTTTGCGTGAACATCTGGGGACTCTAGATAATACACTGAAGTCGTTAGTTGAAGCGGTTAATAATGTCAGCTGCGAAATTCAGGCATTACAGCCTTTGGTAGAAACTGCCAACCTGACTTCGGAAGTGGTATCAAGTCCGAAACCTGTTAGTAAGCCGGCTCCTAAGGCAAAAGCCCCTACGCCGCCGGTGAAAAAACAAAAACCGACGACTGCCAAAAAACCGGCTGCCAAAAAACCGGCTCCTACATTTTTAGAATTGGTTAACACTTTGCCTATTGAGGAACTAATCGAGGCATTGAAAAGCGCAGGTGCTAAACAGCATGTCGTTAGGAATATCATCAATCAAAGAAAAAGACCCAACTTTCAAGAATTTGCCTCAGAAGAAAATTTGATTATACGTGTTAAGGGCTTGGCTAAACCAAGCTTGGAACTCATAGCGGAAGAATGGCCTTATTAAAAGACTATCCCCAAATTTAATGAAAAACCAGGTTTTAAAAAAACGGTTTTTTTTAAGTGAACTTTGAATTTTTGGATAGGTGCCCTGAACATGAGCTTCGGGGCAAATTATTAATTTTAATTAAAGTTACCACAGGTGGAACGTGTGGTAACTAAACTCCTAAATTCCCCGTTTTTTAATAGCATTGATAATCATTTTATTCGTTACCACTTCATAATATAAGTTATCGGTTAAAGGATAATCTTCGCTATCTTCTTGCCATATTTTCATTCGATCTTCGCGAATCACGATTTCATGGCTTTCTCCTTTAGTATCCGGATAATTTCCCATATAAAAGCGGGAAAGATATTTATTGCCTGGTAAACGAATATTTAAGTAACGCAGAGCGGTTTCATTTTGCAATTTTTTAAAAGCGGCTGGTGCTAACTCAATGCCATTGAGGTTATAACGAAATGTCGTCATACCCTTTTCACCTTTAAACGCATCATCCGGTGCTTGTTGAAAAACCATCACTTGCGTCAGTAGATTAGGTTGTTGTGAATATTTGCGCCGTAATTTCCATGAACATGATGATAGACGAACCGCGTCGCCAATCGCCGGTGAAATCATAATCCGATCATTACCATCGTATAAAAATTGGGGCGGATTGGGGGAATAACAAATACCAATTCCTAGCTCTAATTCAGGCAGATTATGAGCGCGACTGACTTCATTTTGTTTATCAACCACAGCTAACATACATTTTGCCAAGCCACTGGCGCGGGCAACGGCTAACCATTGATCAGGCGATTTTTGATATTCAAATAAGCTGAGAATAATGGCATCTCCTTCAATGAACACTTTTTCAGCCCCAAAATCTTCAATGCAACATGTCATTGCTTCGGGATAATTGTAGAGCCGCTTCGTCTTCTAAAAGATGGATTTTATCCATTGCTTCGTGTACGAGGCGATAATATTTTAAATCCCGTCGATAGGTGACAAAATGAGTGATAAAGCGTCTTAAAATCTGACTATCTGGATTTCGTGCTAATTTTGCTAAACGTTTTTTAGCACTTTTTAATTGATTAATTGATAATTTTTTTTGATCGGTGCGACGTAATGCTCTGATCTTGAGTTGATTTTTTAATTTCAGTTCAACTTCAACCTCTTCAGCTTCATTGCAAAGTGTCTGATAGAGTAAATAGGGCTTAATCAGCTTGAAATAATTTTTGTATAAATGCGGTGTTTCATAAGCTGCCAACAAATGCTTAATTACGCCTGCCTTTTGTGCGCCTGATTTTAATATTTGATTAGCTTGGTGTTGAAATTGAAGTGTGGCTTTAAGTGTGGCATCTTGTTTGGTTGATTCTTCTTCTAAGGCTTGCTGATTTTTTTGTCCATTAAATAATATTTCCATATTGGCAGGACTATCTTTCCAAGAAAAACAAACACTATCCACAGTTTCTTCAATGAATTGAGGGTTTGTACCTTTGTATTCTAAAGAGGGAACGATTTGTAGTTGGCATGTTTTGCCAACATTATCAAGCAATTTATCAATTACAACAGATAAACGGTCAAAACCATAAGTACTATCTGGATATTGGGACAATAATACATAATGCTTCATCAATATTTCAGGGTTGTGCGTATCGGGTGTTTGTAGTAATGGATTAGATAACATGTCTTCAGATATGCTCCAAGCCGTTCCCATTAAAGATTCGCGCAATTTTTTCACTGTCCCTTTTTCAACCCAAAGCAATTGGGTAAATAATTCATGAATGACTTGAGATAACAGGTTATTTTTATTTCGATAGAACCAGGTGATATGCTCAGATAACTCTAGTTTTTGAGTATCATTTCTAGTACTTGCCTTTCTTAATTTGTTTAACAATCCTTCAAGTTGAGTTTGTACTAAAGTGAGTACGAATTTAAGGACAGCTATTTGAAATAGTTGTATAGAGTCTATTGTACCGTTAATGTTGCCAATTCAACCACGTCATTTGAGACATTTTTTTTAAAAAGGTTAAATATAATAAATCATCGCCATAGAAACCCCGTTTTTGGTTATACTCCGCACGGTTAAATTTTCGGATTTTTGTAGGGCGAACATAAGTGTTCGCCCTGAGGGTCTAGAGAGCCAGGGCAGACACACAGGTCTGCCCCTACAAAAATCCGAAAACGAGTTTGTGAGCTTGTCAATATTTTTCGGTGAAATGGTTATTTTGATAATATAACTTTTTCACTTTTTTGACATAATTTTTCGTTTCTTTATAAGGTGGAATGGTATTCCCATAGCGTTTTACCGCATTTTCACCTGCATTATAGGCTGCCAGTGCTAAAGAGAGATCATTATTAAATAGTGTCAACAAATCAAAGAGATAACGAGCACCGCCATTGAGATTGGCTATCGGATCGGTACGATCTGTCACGCCATAACGTTTAGCCGTCGCAGGCATGAGTTGCATAAGCCCCACCGCACCTTTTGGGGAAACGGCTTTTGGGTTATAATTGGATTCGACTTGAACCACCGCATGTAATAAAGCAGGGGATAAACGAGCATTTTTTGCAGCGGCTTCAATTAATAATTGATAGTTTTTATACTTGCGGTGTTTTTTTCCATGCAAGTTTAGGACCAAGGGTGGCTGATAAGAAGTTATTAAGTAACTACGTGCATATTCCAGTTGATGGTGTTTTTTAGGAGGTTGAGTGGTTAAATGTAATACACCTTTAGTATCAAAGTATTTATAAATAATCGTTGTTTTAGTCGATATTGAATTTGCCAGCACAGGTTGTATTATCATTAAAACAATGTATATTAAGTTTATTGATTTCATTTATGTTTGAATTTTTTTGGAAAAATTTTAGGTATGAAAGTGAACAATATTTATCGTAACATAATGTTGGCAATCATTCCGATTTTTATGAATTCTTCATTAGCGGCTGCCAGTTTCGATTGTAGAAATGCCTCAATCGTGGTTGAATATATGATTTGCGAAAATCAAGAGCTAAGTCGTGCTGATGAACAAATGGCTCGTGCCTATTATCAATTGCTGAACATTTTGCCAAGATCAGAACAATCCTTATTAAAAGAGGGGCAACGTGAATGGTTAAAAGAGCGGAATTTGGAATTACCACACTGCACCCTGCCAGGGTGTGAAATAAACTTTTATGAACTAAGAATTCAGCAACTTGATCCCGTAGAGCAAGTTAGTTTTAATTGCGGAAAGGCAAGTACCCCCGTTGAAAAAAAGGTTTGCCACAGTCGTCTGTTACAACACGCTGATGGACGTATGGCTAAAGTCTATAAGCCATTGCGACACGAACTAAAGCAAGATCAGCATCAGTGGTTAATAGAACGGAATGAGAGATTAAGTCAATCTTATTGTGATACAAGCTGTGCTTGGCAATTTTACAAAGATCGCATTGAATTTTTTGTTCGTTATGGTGTTAATGACTAATGGTTAATGGTTAATTGTACAAGAAATACTATTTTTTAAAAAATAGTATTTCTATCAACCATTAAAATTGCCAACCATAACCTAGAAAAATATTGAAAATTTGTTCCCCATCAACCAAAGGGCTATCAGAAATATCATCACCAAAACGCTCATATTCAACATCCATAAATAAAGTGGAACGTTTACTAAGTGAATAGGTGGCATTGATAGCACCAGTATAATTAACAGTTGCCTCACCCTGGTAAGCTGGACGCTCCTCCTTTGCTTCCGTCGTTCTGACTCCATAGTAATAATTGACTAATTCATCATTTTGCCACTTGATTCCAATACGGGGCGTAAATAATGTCTTTTTACCCGTTAATATATAAGTCTTACCAATGGAGATAGCCATTTCTTCCCCTTTACTGTGGCGCAGTACATCTGTCATTGCCGAAAAGTTTATTTCGACAGTCCCTTGTCGCATCATGCTTGAAATACCAGCATCTAGGGATAATTCACGATCTGCCATACCTTCCAAAAGAGGACTATTATTAGCTTCAAAACCCTCTAAACGTGGTCTGATAATCATATTGACATGACCTTCTGCCCCATCAATGACACGATAACCCACTTTTAAACGTTCAATGAAGAAATTACCGCGCCTCATAATCATATAAGGTAAAGGCCAAATTCTATGATCAACTGCTTCAATAGCTTCACGACGAAACAGGATACCTAACCCTAGAATACCATGCCAACCGTTCCCTGGCTGGTAAGGGGAGCCAGCCAGGAGTGAGTGACTCAATCCAAGTAATCCCAAGCAACAAAATTTCTTCATCACATCCTCCTATACTGAACGTACTTGAAATCTGTTTCATAGATTTGATTTCAGTTCAGTCGCCAGTTGATTTTGAATGACAAATTTTTTATAACATATTAATATATAATATTCCAATTCTAATTGTAGAATGACAATTTAAAAAAATGGTCAATAAAATGGTCAATAAAACATTAACAAGCCCAGTGATACTTGTATTTGCGCTGACAGCCTGTACGACAGGTAGTGATCCCAGTTCAAGTCAAACTAGCTGGATGTCATCTAATAAATGTCCGTCTGGGGTAATGCTAAAAATTAACGGTAAAAGCACTCCTATTACAGCCCCTAATCCTTTTGGTGGAATTAAAAATCCAGGAATGGAAATTATCGGGGGTCGTTTTAATTTAGGTCTTATCACCAAAGAAGTGGGTATGTTTGAATTATTAGATTTTGCAGTGTCTGAACTACAGAGTGGCACTTTTACAGGAGATAAATTTCGTTTAACGCTAGTTAATTCACCTTATAAGGATGGAGTTTGTAGCAATGCTAGGTACAAACATGAATCAAAATTGATCATTGATGAGTACAACGCTGATACCGGTCAACTCAAAGGTTGCTTTTATGGCAAGCTTGACTGTGATGGTAAACTGGTTGAAATTAATGCAGCGGTTTCCGGATTGATTCCATAGTCCTTAATTGAACATTATAAGCAATCCGATTTTTTGAAAAAATCGGATTTCTGTATGCATCTTGTAAAAAGCAAATAAACCTTTGAATAACTACCCCTGTTTAAATTCAATTAATAACCGATCCGATTTATCGGTGTTAGTGCCTATCTACAATGAAGCCAGTAATATTGCACCTTTAATCAGCGAAATTCGTGCTGCTTTGGATGGTAAAATTACTTATGAGCTAATTTATGTTGACGATGGTAGCACCGATAACAGTTGGCAAGAGTTGCAAAATATGGCAACTCATTTTAAAACATTGCGCCTCATTCGTCATCAAAGATCTTATGGACAAAGTATTGCTATATTGACCGGGGTCAAATCGGCGCGAGCAGAGTGGATTGTCACTTTAGATGGTGACGGACAAAACGATCCTGCTGATATTTCACGCTTATTAGCGGTGTTGCAAGACCCTGATTGTTCACCTAAACTTCAATTAATAGCCGGTCACCGACGCAAACGTTATGATAATTGGCTCAAACGCTTATCCTCACGCATTGCCAACAGGATACGCCGCCGTTTATTACATGATAACACACTAGATACCGGTTGTAGTCTTAAGCTATTCTCACGCGAAGCTTTTTTAAATTTACCCCATTTTAACCATTTACATCGTTTTTTACCCGCGCTTTTTTTACGCAATGGGGGGCAAATCATTTCAATAGAAGTCAAACACCGCCCTCGCATACGAGGTGATTCTAAATATGGTCTATTTGACCGTTTAGGTGTGGGCATTATGGATTTATTAGGTGTAATGTGGTTACAGCGCCGCGCTTGTATAGCTTCAATTGTTGAGGATAGAACATGAAAAATGAAACCGTTTGGTTGATAATAGGTTTTTCGGGTCAGGCTTTATTTTCACTACGTTTTTTGGTGCAATGGTGGCACAGTGAACGTCAGCAACGTAGTGTGATTCCGATTGAATTTTGGTATTTTAGTATTGCTGGGGCTATGACTTTATTGGCTTATGCCATTTATCGTATGGATCCCGTGTTTATTGTGGGACAAATGACCGGGTTTTTTATTTATATGCGAAATTTGCATTTGATAAAAAAAGCTGGGCAGACTGAATCAACTTCGTAAATATGTTTAACACGCAAATTGATAAATATCAAAAAACCTGGCTTTACTGGAACAGTTTATGGCTGTTACTGGTACTTATCCCTCTTTTTAGTCGTACTTTTCTACAAATTGACGAAACTCGTTATGTGACAGTCGCTTGGGAAATGTGGATAGGGGGTGAGTGGCTCGTACCTTCACTGAATGGTGAACTTTATCACCATAAACCGCCCTTATTATTTTGGCTTATGCACTTAGGGTGGGCAGTTTTTGGCGTGAATGAATGGTGGCCGAGGATTATTCCTGGCTTATTTTCCTTGGGAAGTTTATGGCTAACTGCCCTTCTTGCTCGCCAATTATGGCCCCAACAACCTCAAATTGCCCAATGGGCACCGCTGATTTTATTAAGTAGTCTCTTATGGAGTCTGTTTACCAGTGCCACAATGTTTGATATGGTATTGGCATTTTTCACCTTATTGGGTATGGTAGCGATAGTCCATGCTGGGCATAAAAATGAGCTGAAAGCTTATGGATTATTAGGGGTAGCCATTGGTTTAGGTATTCTCACTAAGGGGCCGGTAATTCTATTGCACCTTTTGCCGGTAGCACTATTTGCTCCCTGGTGGCAACGCGCTCGTCAATTTTCATGGCGATCTTGGTATTTAGGTCTATTGGGTAGTACCCTGTTAGGTGCATTGATTGCCCTAGCATGGGCCATTCCTGCCGGTTTAGCCGGTGGCTCGGAATTTCGACAAGCACTATTTTGGGGCCAAACAGCGAATCGCATCGTTAATTCTTTTGCCCATAATCACCCACTGTGGTGGTATTTACCTTTATTACCGGTCGCCTTATTTCCTTGGTTGCTATGGCTACCTTTTTGGCGTGGTTTGTTACAACTACCCCAACACTTAAATGATAGGGAAGAGGGTGTACGCTTTTGCTTCTTGTGGTTGATATTGGCTTTGATAGCTTTTTCCTTGATCAGTGGTAAACAATTACATTATTTATTGCCAACATTGCCCGCCTTTGCGCTATTGATGACTTATCTTATAGTCAAACTCCCGATTGAAAAACAACAGCGAAGATGGGATACGCTTTTGCCGGCACTCGTCATTATGATGATGGGCATACTACTGATTATGGCACCTCATTTATATCCAAAGTTACGCGTACCTATTTGGGTGTCCCAAATTTCAGCTTTACCTGGTATTATTTTGATTATATTAAGCGGCATATTGATAACCTGGAAAATTTCCCAGGTCAAACTGCGACTATTGTTAATCAGTGTTATTGGGATATTATTTAGCCTAATTTTGCCACTAACAATTATTCGAGCGGCAGGACCAGCTTATGATTTACACGAAATTAGCCAACATATTAGCACCCTACAACGTCGCGGTGAAAAATTTGCCCATTTTGGTGACTATCATGGTCAATACCAATTTTTAGGACGCTTAAAAAAACCATTGACTGTTGTTGATGAATATACTATTTGTCCCTGGTTAGCTCAACATCCGCAGGGTCAATTAATAGTCTATTTTTCATCTAGCTATAAAAAGTTAAGTCAATATGCTAATTATGTACAAGCTTATCGTTCTAAAGTTGTTGGGATTATTGATGCACAATTTTTATATGGGGCGTGTATAATAGTTAATGCTAGAAATCCGATAAAATAGTATTTCTCATAAGTCAATCTTGAAGTAGAAAATGAAAATTTATCACAGACTCCGAACTAAATTAATTCTTATGTTTTCTATTGTCACCTTGGTTCCAGCACTGGTTACAGGCATTTACGCCATGCTGGTCTCAAGCGAAACTCTGCGGACGCAGGCAGTGACAACACAAAGCACTGAAGCAAAAATGCTGGCTAATAATATCACCTCTTTTTTGTCGGTGGTTAAAGGTGATCTCCTGTTTTTGAGTCAATCGCCTTTGATGAATGACTACTTGAATTTGCGTAAGGAAACCTTACCAAACGTTCAGCTTATGTTGGAAGAAAAACGACAAAGCTTAGAAAAAGAATTTTTAGCTTTTTCTCGTAACCGTCGTATTTATTATCAAATTCGCTACCTTGATAAAACTGGGCAAGAAATAGCGAGGGTAGATTCAAATGGTTTAAAAAGTTGGATCGTTGAACGTGAAAAGTTGCAAAATAAATCGGATCGTTACTATTTCAAAAAAACTATGCGTTTATTTAGTAATCGCATATTTGTTTCGCCCTTAGATCTCAACCGTGAAAGAGGGGAGATCGAAGTTCCTCATAAGCCGGTTATTCGCTATGCCGTGAGCGTCTATGATGATAATGATGCTAAGGCGGGGATTGTCATTATAAATATTGATGCCAATCAATTTCTTAGACCACTTGATGACGTACGCCTGATCAATCAAGACGGTTATTTCGCCAATCATCCTGATCCCAAAAAATGTTGGGGAGGACCTAGCGATTTAGATAGTGGCTATAGTTTAGATCAGGAATATCCACAATTAGCCACAAAAATTCGGGGTAAAGACGGTATTATAAGTACGCCAGCATTAACGCTGTCCCATTTACAAATTTCTGTGTCTGGTTCGGCGGATGACTGGATTTTGATTGTTCAACGTGATACTGATGAGATTCTTAGGAGTATAGTCGCATTTCGTATTACATTTATCGTTATTCTTATTATGGCAGTGTTGATTGCTTTTGTTTTTGCGCTACTGTTTAGTGCCAAAATTACTAGCCCTATTGAACACTTAACCCGCCTTGCTGATGCTATCAGTAAGGGTGAACTGATTAACCATCATGTCAGTGTAAAGGACAAAGGTGAAATTGGTCAATTGGCTCAAGCTTTTGAACGGATGCGAGTGAGTATGATCAAATCTTTTGAAAGACTGCGTAAACAATCTAAACTTTAACGAAAAACCTGACAGGTTTTTTTTAAAAACCTGTCAAGTCTCAAAAATCCTTTCTTATGGACCATTTGAAAGTATATTTATCAGAACTGCATTATGTTAGCATATCCCCAATTAGTAGCAGAAATACAGCGTTTATCTTCTTCAGGGCAAACCGGTACAATATTTATTAGAACCGATGATGGTCATTTAGTGCGAATTGTCTTAAATGAAGGAAAAATTACCTATGTCGTTTTTGACACTAAGCAACGTGGCTATGACGCTATCCCACTCATTCAGAAAATCATAAAAGGGCAATTACAGTTTGCAGATGGCATTTTTGAAACCGCTCAAGAAGTCCCGTTACCAAACACTTCTGATATTATTCAGATGTTTACTGAAGATGAAGACTCGCCTTCTACGCAAACGCCTTCTAATGTTAAAGGTATCATTCAACATATTAAAAAGGCATTGGCAAGTTACATAGGACCTATTGCCATGATTGTGTGTGATGAATACATTGAAAAAACGGGTTCTCTTAAAACTGTGGGCGATATTTTTACCATGCTGGATGCAATCGCTCTAGAGATTGATAACCCTAAAGACGAAAAAACTTTTAAAGAACAACTCAAAAAGGATATGGCTAAAATAGGACTGATTTAGTTTTTGGACACTTAGTCAGTTTGTAAAACCTGTCAGGTCTGCCATTTTCAAAGTCAAAACTTTCAATTAATATGCTTAAACAGGAAAACACCCAGTTATCATCAAAAGAACGTTATATTGCCACACGCAATGTTACCCTAGTAGGAGCACTTGGTAATATTTTGATGACCATTTTTAAACTGATATTTGGTATCTATGGTCAATCACAAGCCCTAATTGCTGATGGCTTGCATTCGTTATCAGATTTAATCAGTGATAGCGTCGTATTAGTCGCGGCTAAATATAGTTCATTGGATGCTGATGCTGATCATCCTTATGGACATGGTCGCTTTGAAACTTTAGCCACTGTCATTATTGGTGCTTTACTTATATTAGTTGCAGCGGGAATGTTAATAGATGCCGGGCGACGTTTGTTAGAACCTGAGTTGTTATGGCACCCGACTGGCATTACCCTAATTATTGTTGCCCTGTCTATTTTACTCAAAGAAGCCTTATATCAATATACTATCTATATTGCTAAACAGGTACGTTCACAAATACTACGGGCTAATGCTTGGCATCATCGTAGCGATGCGATTTCATCGGTGATTGTATTCGTTGGAATCGCCGGTAGCCTAGTGGGAATCCATTGGTTGGATGCGGTAGCCGCGATTGGGGTCAGTTTTATGATTGCTCAAATTGGCTGGTCCCTGGGTTGGGGCGCTGTTAGAGATTTAGTTGATACCGGCTTAGATAAAAATCAAGTCAATCAGATTAAAAAAATTATTAAATCAGTCGATGGTGTTCAGACTTTACATGAATTACGCACCCGCAAAATGGGAGCCGATGCCTTAGTGGATGTGCATATCATGGTCAATCCCCGCATCAGTGTATCAGAAGGTCATCAAATTGGGGAAATGGTACGAACTCGTTTGACTCATGAAATCGAAGATGTGACTGATGTACTGGTACATATTGATCCTGAAGATGATAGAAATTCCAATTCCAATTTAAATTTGCCACTACGTCATGAAATCATAAGCCGTTTACAAACCTGTTGGCAATCTTTAGAAGCGAGTCATGCGATTGAACAATTCACTTTACATTATTTATCAGGAAAAGTGACTGTAGATATTTATTTACCGTTAAGCATTGCGCCAGAATTAAAAGAGGCACAGACCTTATCACAACGTTTTAAAGATTTAGGTGCTAGTCAACCGGATATTCATCTTATTAATGTTTATTATCGCTAAATTTGGCTAAATGCTAGACCTGACAGGTTTTAGAACTCAGATATTTTGGCTTTCAAAACGAGAATATCAAGTTTTATCATACTGTTTGCACTATATGTATGATAAACTTTCAATAAAGCTATCAAGTTAAATAACCAGTTGAAATAACTGATAACTGATAATGGGCAACCACAAGGGATTGCCCCTACTACTGATAACATAAGGAGTTTAAAAAGTATATGTCAGGTGAAAATGTATTAAACATGATTAAGGAAAACCACGTTAAATTCGTTGACTTCCGCTTTACTGATACCAGAGGCAAGGCACAACATGTCTCAGTTCCAGCCCACGTCATTGATGAAGACTTGTTTGAAGAAGGCAAAATGTTTGACGGTTCATCAATTGCGGGTTGGAAGGGTATCAATGAATCTGATATGATTTTGATGCCAGAACCCGAAACCGCCGTTTTGGATCCGTTTACTGATGAAATTACCTTAAACTTACGTTGTGATGTGATTGAACCAACTACAATGCAGGGCTATGAGCGCGATCCCCGTTCTTTAGCAAAACGAGCGGAAAATTATCTCAAATCCACCGGCATTGCTGATACTGCCTATTTTGGTCCAGAAAATGAATTTTTCATTTTCGATGATGTACGTTGGGGTTCTGACATCAGTGGCTCATTCTGTAAAGTGGATTCGCAAGAAGCCGGTTGGAATTCAGAAAAAGCCTATCCTGATGGCAATTTAGGACATCGCCCTTCTTTAAAGGGCGGTTATTTTCCAGTTCCACCGGTTGATTCTCAACATGATCTTCGCGCTGCCATGTGTTTAACCCTGGAAGAAATGGGCATTACAGTTGAAGTCCATCACCATGAAGTGGCGACTGCTGGGCAAGGTGAAATCGGCGTTGGCTTTAATACCCTGGTTAAAAAAGCTGACGAGGTACAAATTCTGAAGTATGTGGTTATGAATGTCGCGCATGGCTACGGCAAAACCGCTACCTTTATGCCCAAGCCGCTAGTTGGTGATAACGGCAACGGTATGCATGTGCATCAATCTCTCAGTAAAGATGGCAATAATATTTTTTCTGGCGATAAGTATGGCAATCTATCAGAAACTGCCCTTTACTATATTGGCGGAATTCTCAAACATGCTCGCGTTATCAACGCATTTAGCAATGCCACGACTAACAGCTACAAGCGTTTGGTCCCCGGTTTTGAAGCCCCCACATTGTTAGCTTACTCAGCACGTAACCGCTCGGCTGCTGTGCGTATTCCTTTTGTTACAAATCCCAAGGCTCGCCGAATTGAAATCCGTTTTCCAGATTCCACAGGCAATCCATATTTTGCCTTTACTGCTATGTTGATGGCAGGATTGGATGGCATTCAAAATAAGATCAATCCAGGGGCACCTATGGATAAGGATTTATATGATTTGCCGCCTGAAGAAGAAAAAAACATTCCGACGGTGTGTTTTTCTTTGGAACAAGCCCTGGATGTGCTTGATAAAGATCGTGAATTCTTGCTTGCTGGTGGCGTTTTCACTAATGACTTGATTGATGCCTATATCGAGCTGAAAATGGAAGATGTCACACGTCTGCGTATGACGACTCATCCGATAGAGTTTGATATGTATTATAGTTTGTAAAGTTTATCCTTCCGAACACCTGCATAAGAACCATCCAATCTGATAGGTTTTAAAAATCTGTTGTTAGAAATCCGATTTTTTTTAAAATCGGATTTCTTTTTATTCAAAGAGGTTTTCAAATGACAGATAATATCAAAGAATTAGTTGAGCGATTTCAAAATAGACTTAATGAATTTTGCTCTAATCAATACAAAGAAGTACATATGCGTCAAGAATTTATTGATCGCTTTTTTGAAATACTCGGTTGGGATATGTATGGAGATCGGGTGACATCGTTTATTAATCGGGAGGTGATTCTTGAAGATAAGGTTCAAATAGAGGGCAAAACCAAAGCACCCGATTATGGTTTTTATATTAATACTAAACGCCAATTTTTCCTGGAAGCAAAAAGAGCCAGTCTGGATATTTTTTCTGATAAAGAAAGTGCCTTTCAGCTACGCCGTTATGGTTGGTCCGCTTCATTGCCAATTAGCATTTTAACGAATTTCAAACAATTAGCCATTTATGATTGCCGAATCAAGCCGGAACGAGATGATTTTGCTTCAAAAGCGCGAATTGCTAAGTTTGGTTTTGAGGAATATGTTGATAAATGGGATGAACTTTATAGTCTGCTTTCGCGTGAGGCGGTCCAAAATGGCT
>Ga0190358_1000010_pt1 | contig 101392 bp, 77 predicted proteins | sample 48721812_MG_FD_161666 | JGI IMG/M metagenome (GOLD analysis project Ga0190358, IMG submission 161666) | Hydrothermal vent microbial mat bacterial communities from Southern Trench, Guaymas Basin, Mexico - 4872-18-1-2_MG | ecosystem: Environmental > Aquatic > Marine > Hydrothermal vents >... | reverse complement strand
TGTAACCTGAAATTATAATTACCGGGACTGGTTTCGGCAGGTATGGGTATGCTGATCCAGACAGGCCTTGTCTGCATACCGGGCAGAATAAAAGTATTTGTGTTGTCAAGCACGTCCGGCATAAGAAAGGAAGCAATGGTGTCTTTGTCCCTGTAACCACACCCCGTCATGAATTCATCAGAGAGAACATATTTTACCGTCCTTATAATGATAGTACTGTCGGGAACAAAAACACCTCCTTCGCTTTTTTCACCGGTTACAATAATTTTCCCCTGATCGGATGCAGACCAGAAAAGTAACTGTCCATGCACTTTTTCACCCTTCCACCCGGTAAGGGATAACTCGGAACTTATATCTCCACCGGGAGGCTTGCTCCTGCTGTACCTTACATTAGTATCTCCAAAGCCGGAATTGAGATTTTCACTTACTTCAGCCCAGTCTGCGGTTTCAAGCCCTTCAGGGTCAGCAGGTTCTTCGAAAGTCCTGTCAGGAGACTGGCCCTCACGGCATGCAAACGCAATAATGATTATGACTGTGGATATAAGCGATACTAGTCTCATGGCTGAAGATTTTGATTGATATCACTAAAATTAATTAATAATATCTGAAATTATGGATTTCATCGTTTCAAGTTTCATTTCAAAGTCCTCGATCAACCTGAACTGGGCACGCGATCTTAATATATTATGGTTCGGTTTGTGAATCTTATAATAAACGTCGCCCATGATATAGTCTGTAAGGAATCTAAGGCCCATGACAAAGGTCATAAAAGAGGGGGCGAGGGCAAGGTATTCTATCTCTGAGGGCTCAAGTATATTACTTATCTGTTGCAGGTAACCCCTTGTAAATGCCTCATAAATTTCCAGGTCTGCATATACTTTTGAAAGATCTTCCTCATCTTCGGCCGCCGCATTGGCTGCTGTCCGGATGGAGTCGCCGAAATCATAATGCACGTAACCGGGCATTACGGTGTCAAGATCTATTAAACACAGAGCCCTGTCGTGTTCGTCAAACAGAATATTATTGAATTTGGTATCGTTATGTGTTATCCTCAGGGGAATTTTACCCTGCTGCCCCAGCCTGGGTATTGTCTTCATTTCTTCCTGCCTGGCAAGGACAAAGCTGATTTCATCTTTCACTCTTTCGGCGCGTGACACAGCATCCTCTTTAAGTGCCATGTGGAAGGTTTCCAGTCTTCTTTCCACATCATGAAAATATGGAATGGTTTCATTTAACCTGGGGCCCGGGAGATCGGACAGGAGCGACTGGAAGCGTCCTATTGCCTTACCTCCTTCATATGCCTGGATGGGGTTTTTTACTTCGTCAAAGGAATGGTGATCGGGAATAAAAATGAACATCCTCCAGTAATCCCCTTTATGGTCCCGGAACCATGTTCTGCCATCATTTGTTTTTATAACTGTGAGGCATTTCCTGTCGATATCACTTTCTCCATTCTCAGTAAGCTTCTGTCTGATATGATTGCTAACCCTGAAAATGTTTTCCTGCAGTCCCGGGATATCAGTGAATATTTTACTGTTCAGTTTCTGAAGCAGGTAATCCCTGTTTGCTTCTTTTGTTTCAATTTTATATGTATCGTGAATGTGACCGGTGCCAAAGACTTTACCTTCCGCGAAAGTACCTTCAGCCCTGAACCTTTTAAAGATATTTACAAGTTCACTGGCGGATGACATGATATAACATTCTTTTATTTATCAGCATTTAGTTTGCCAAAGGCTCTGAAGAGGAATATCGTTCCTGCAACTGCTGCCACGGCAAACATTGAACCAAGCCACGGCTTAAGATAAACAAAGCTTCCAATCGAAAATAGCGCACTGTAGATGGAAATTGCGCCGATAAAAACGCAGAGTATCTGCAAAGGCATTTCCCACTTGCGCCCGTCGTCCCGGCTATCGATAATGAGTTCTCCTTCAGCCCTGGCCTCTTCGACCACTTTTTTCCAGCCCGGACCCCCTGGCCTGGTTTTGCGGTAGAATGTCCTTAATGTTTCTTTTGTTTCGGGCGAAGTTAAAAATGTTGTGACTATCCAGACTGCTGTGGTTATAAATACTGCGACCAGCAGCTTGGACGTAAAGCCATCGAGTACCCAGAACTGTATTGAGCTGTCGGGGACAAAGAACACCAGTACGATTGCTGATATTGTGGCGGTTATCATGGCAGCGATCTCGGTCCATGCATTAATTCTCCACCAGAACCATCTGAGCAGGTAAATTGCTCCTGTTCCGGCACCCGAGAGAAGCAGGACATCAAAGGCCTGAGTTGCATTATTGAGGAAGAAAAGGGCCAGGAGACCTGCTATTACCATTAATGAAACGGTTGTTATCCTTCCAACTTTCACCAGTTCTTTTTCAGGTGCCCCAGGTTTTACAAAGCGCCTGTAGAAATCATTTACAACGTAGGATGAACCCCAGTTAAGGTGGGTGCCTATTGTCGACATGTATGCAGCAATAATTGATGCTGTTACCAGCCCCAGCCAGCCTGGCCCCAGCTTTGAAAGCATAACCGGGTAGGCAATATCATCTTTAAGATAGGTATCGGAAATATCAGGGAACTGTGCGCGAATCGAATCCAGGTCAGGGTAAATGATAACGGAAGCCAGGGCAACTATTATCCATGGCCATGGTCTGAGAGCATAATGTGCAAAATTAAAAAGGAGGGTGGCCCCAATGGCATTCTTTTCATTTTTTGCCGATAACATCCTCTGGGCTATATATCCTCCTCCTCCCGGCTCAGCCCCGGGATACCAGACAGCCCACCATTGTACCGCCACGGGGATAAGCAGAAGAGTCACCCACACCGAGGGATTATGAAAGTCGGGCAGGACCTTTATCTTTTCCTGCAGGGCAGGATTTGACAATAAGTTCTCGAGACCATTTACTTCAGGTTGTTTCACAGCAACCACTGCTGCAAGAACCGCTCCGAACATAGCTATACTGTACTGGAAGAAATCAGCCCAGATTACACCCTTCAATCCACCGAGGGAGGCATATATCATTACCACGAGTGAACCGCCGGCCACTGCCTGCCATGGTTTGATGCCCAGCATAACTCCACCAATTTTTATGGCTGCCAGTGTGACGGTTCCCATAATCAAAGTATTAAAAAATACCCCCAGGTAAAGTGCCCTGAATCCCCTCAGGAAGGAAGCAGCCTTGCCACTGTATCTTAATTCGTAATATTCAAGGTCGGTCATTACGTTAGACCGTCTCCATAACTTGGCATATATGAACACAGTAACCATTCCGGTTATGAGAAAAGCCCACCATGCCCAGTTCTTGGCAACACCATCTTCACGCACCATACCTGTTACAAGGTTTGGCGTGTCGGCAGAAAAGGTACAGGCTACCATAGATATACCCAGCAGCCACCATGGCATGCCCCTTCCTCCAAGAAAAAATTCGGTTGTATCTTTCCCCGCCGTTTTGGAGGCTACCCAACCTATTCCGATCACGATAACGAAAAAGGTGGCCACAATAAGCCAGTCAACAGTCTGTAACACTTTTATATGGTATTAGTTGTACATCAGCTATTTTTCTCAAAGAACCAAAACTAAGACTTTTTTTTTATTTGTGCCAGTAAAAATAAATAATATGTTTTTTTAGTTCAAAAATTAATGAACTTAATAAAATATTTATATTTTTGTTTGGCATATCAGGGAAAAAATAAATAATGTATGAGCAATAAGGGATTCAGAGAGCACATTGAAGAAACAGGCCGGGTATTTGAGAAATTCGGTCTTACGCCAATGCAGGGCAGGATAATGGCTTATTTTGCAAGTTCCGATAAATCTGAAGCTACCTTTTCAGAGCTGGTTGATTTTTTCATGGCAAGTAAAAGTTCAATCAGTACTTCCCTGAATTACCTCTTGTCCATAAAGATGATTGATTACAAAACTTATGCTTCGGAAAGGAAGAAATATTTTTTCATAACCGATGAATTTTTTTGCATATATTTTTCACAAATGCTTTATAACCTGAAGGAGCTAAAGGAATTGTGCTACAAAACCCTATCAATGCGTTCATCTGACAACCCTGAAGTCAGCGAAAAAATACTGAAATGGGTTGAAGGGGCAAACCTTTTCGAGGAAGCAATACAGAATATCCTGGATGATAAAAAGAAATGATATAGAAAAGATAAGGGCCAAGAAGGCTATAATTTCCGATATGGACGGGGTAATTTATCATGGTAACAAATTGCTCCCCGGAGTTCCGGAATTTGTCGAGTGGCTTAAAAACGAGAAGAAAAAGTTTCTTTTTCTTACAAATTCCAGTGAAAGAACACCTGTTGAACTTAAGGAGAAGTTATTCAGGCTTGGAATTGATGTTCCAAAAAATGTCTTTTATACCAGTGCACTTGCCACGGCACAGTTCCTGTCAGCACAGAAGCCCAGGGGAACAGCATTCATTATCGGCGAAGCAGGTTTGATAAATGCAATGTATAATGTGGGTTATACAATGAATAATGTTGATCCTGACTATGTTGTGGTAGGTGAAAGCAGCTCATATAATTATGAAAAAATAGAAAAGGCAATTAACCTTGTTTTAAAGGGGGCAAAATTAATAGGTACAAATCCTGATATGACAGGACCGGGCGAGAATGGTATCGTGCCTGCAACAAAAGCCCTTATTGCCCCGATTGAACTTGCAACCGGCAAAAGTGCCTACTTTGTAGGCAAACCTAACCCCCTGATGATGAGGATAGCACTGAAACGTCTTGGCTGCAGCAGGGAGGAGTCAATAATAATCGGAGACAGGATGGATACTGACATAATCGCAGGGATAGAATCTGAAATAGATACCTGCCTTGTGCTTTCCGGTATATCAAATAAGAAAACACTTGATGAATTCCCCTACAAGCCTCATTATGTCCTTGATGGTGTAAATGAAATTTTAGTATGACGCAATATGAAAAAATGCCTGCTTCTCATCCCCGGCCTTGCTTTTATAATGGCTCTGAACAGCTGTAACGAAGATTCCGGGGTATATATACGGGTTAACCAGGCAGGTTATCATCCTGCCGCCTCCAAAAATGCAATAATAATTTCAAATACAGTCGTTAAAGAAGATTTTCTTGTTCAGTCAGAAAAAGGGGAAGTCCTAATTGAAAACCTGGAAGCCGTAACACTTGCTACTGAAGGGTGGGGGACTTTTAAATATTATTACCGGCTTGATTTCTCAAAACTGGACATCCCGGGAATCTATCAGATCAAAGGTGTTGATTCAGGCAGCAGGTCTGTATCCTTTCCCGTTTCCGGGAATGTTTATTCAGGCTATACCGATGATTTGCTCGGCTTCATGCGTCAGCAACGATGCGGCTACAATCCCTTCCTGGATGCGGAATGTCACCTCCTGGATGGTAAAACTATGTACGGACCTATGCCTGATTCCACCTTTGTTGATGTAAGCGGAGGGTGGCACGATGCAGGTGATCAGTTAAAATACCTGATTACGGGCAGTTATGCCACGGCACATATGCTTAAGGCTTACCAAATGTTCCAGGGACAATTTAATGATGAGGTTGACTCTCTGGGCCGGCCCGGACCGAACGGAATACCTGATCTTCTTGATGAGGCTGCATGGGGCCTGCAATGGATACTGAAAATGCATCCTGCTCCTGACCTTTTGTTTCACCAGGTAGCAGACGACAGGGACCATATAGGCTGGAAGATGCCTGATAATGACAGGTCAGACTATGGCTGGGGCGAGAACAGTTACAGGGTAGCTTACTTTGCGAATGGAGAACCACAGGGGCTGAGGGAATATAAGAGCACGGCAACAGGTGTGTCTAATCTTGCCGGACGCTGTGCTGCAGCCCTGGCTATGGCATACAATATATGGAAGGATGATCCGGAAAGGAAGGCTTTTGCCGGTAAATGCCTGGAAAAGGCAAAATCAGTTTTTAAGCTCGGAATGCAAAAGGAAGGATTCCAGCAAGGTAACTCATATGGTGCGCCATACAGGTATAATGAGGATACCTGGGCTGATGATATGGAATGGGGAGCAGCCGAACTTTACCGCGCAACAGGTGATGAGCAATATTTAAAACTTGCAAAGAACTATGCCGTTAAGGCTGCTGAAGTATCATGGATGCCTCTTGACACTGCTGATCATTACAGGTATTATCCCTTTGTTAATACAGGACATTATGCCCTCTATGATCTTGTTGATGAAGAATTTAAGAAATTATTATCGGATTATTATAAAGCAGGTATTGAGGATTGCATTGAAAGAGCCGGACTGAATGTATATAATGTAGGAGTACCGTTCATCTGGTGCTCCAATAATCTGCTTGCTTCACTTATTACACAAATAATATTTTATGAGGAGATGACCTGCGATTTTACCTATCATGATTTTCTGGCAGACCAGGTAAACTGGCTTTTCGGGGTAAATCCCTGGGGTACATCAATGTTTACCGGTCTGCCCGCTGGTGGAGAATACCCGGTGGATGTACATACCAGTATCCGGGCACTGACACAAAAAGAAGTGCCGGGCGGGCTGGTAGACGGACCGGTCTACGCAACAATATATAATTCATTGAAAGGAATAGAACTGTCGGAAGAAGATGAATTTGCGGGATTACAGAATGATTATGTTGTATATCACGATGATATAAGCGATTACTCCACCAATGAGCCGACAATGGACGGAACGGCCGGATCATTGATTATGATGAGCTATTTGGAGAAACGATGAATCATGATTTATGAATGTTTAAAAAAACAAAACCTGAACCGAGGCGAAGGCCAGCTCGCCGAAGGCAAACCTGAAACATTATGTATGAATACGCAACTGCAATAGGTGTGGATATCGGCCGGACAATGATCCGGACTTCTCTTGTCAGATGCGGTGGCAAAATACTTTCTGACTTCACTTATAATTATAATATTGTGCCTGATCGGGAAAGTTTGATATCAATGATTATTGATGCCATTGCAAAGACAAGGACTGAAGCAGGTGCTCAAGCGCTTAATCCACTCTGCGTAGGTATAGCAGCCAAGGGTTTTATAAATTACCGTGAGGGGATAATTTATGGTCCTGACCAGGGGATAGCCGGATGGAAGGATGTGCCACTCGGTAAACTGGTGAATGAGGCAACGGGTCTGCCTGTTTTTATTGACAATGATGCAAACATGATGGCAATAGCCGAGCACTACAACGGGGCGGGACAGGGCTTTGAAAATATTATTTTCGTGGCACTGCGTAGCGGTATAGGGGGTGCAATAATAATTGAGGGCAAACTATACAGGGGAGCGGATAATGCAGGAGGGGAGATAGGGCAGATGAGCTTGGACATGTTTGGTAATTACAGTGATAAAGGTATCAGGGGTTCATTTGAGTATTTTGCTTCATCGGTGGCACTGGTAAGAAACTACCTTGCACTGAGTGGTCAGATTAAGGAAGGCGGGGGGAATATGAACGATAAACTAAGAGCCAGGGATATATTTGAACTGAGTTATGAAGGCGATCCCCATGCAAAAATAGCCGTAAGGGATAATGCAAATTATGTCGGGGCCGGACTTGCCAACCTGATAAGTATATTTTCACCAGATATTATTATCCTTGGTGGGGGTATGGCAATGGCCGGGAATGAGTATTTTGATATGATAAAAGAAAGCGCTGCTTCAAATACACTTGAGTACTGCCGAAGGAAGGTAAGGATAGTAAGGGCAAAGCTGGGTTTTCACGCTTCGCTGATGGGAGCAGGTATCTATGCTCTTACCCGCCTTGACGGCAAACATATCTGATTCCCACTTGTCCTCTGATCAGGGCACCAACTTCAGTTCCCTGCCTCATTTCAAGGTGATTATTCTGCGTTCTCAGGATATCACCGTTCTCCCTGAAGAGGGCAGAGGTAATTTTTGCGCCTCCAAGGTGTGACGGTTGCTGCAGGCCACAGTAACGCAAGCTTTAAGGAAGCTTCAGATGGTTTTAAATGGGGTGTCAGAACAACTACGCATCTGTTCAATGACATGTCGCCATTTCATCACAGGGATCCCGGTCTGCCGGGTGCAACCCTTGATTCAGAAACAGCCTGTGCAAGCATAATAGTTGATGGCATACATGTGGATTACCATGCAGTCTCAATTGCCAGGAAGATAATGAAGGAAAGACTCTACCTGGTTTCCGATGCTGTGGAAGAGAATTTTGAGGGTGCATACTTGCATAGGAGAAAAGAGGGCCGCTTCACCCTGCCCGATGGTACTCTTTCAGGGTCGAAGCCCAGCATGCTTAAGGCATTGAAAAACTGCGTTGAACATGTGGATATACCAATTGATGAAGCATTACGCATGGCTTCAGGCTACCCGGCCAGACTTCTTAATATGGATAAACATGGCCGTGTTAAGCCGGGATATAAGGCAAATCAGACTGTTTTTAATACCGAATTCATAGTCAAACAGGTGCTTATACAGGGTAAATTTTGTTTAGACATTGATTAACTTATTTTAACAATTTTAATAACATATTTGGTTTAGTAAGTTCATAAATAAAAGAACCATAAACAAATTTCAATTATAAATATTTTCTTAAATTGCATGTCAAAGTATAGACATTAAATTTTTAAAAAAATTAAGAATAAAGATTTATGTTTTATACTTTACAATTCAATTTAATATAAGGAATCATATTTTTAAGTATGAATTATCCCAAGAAAAACTATTGTTAATCAATCCAAAAACTAATTTTATGAAAAGAAAAATTAGACAAATCAGTAAGTACCTGGCTTCAATGCTAGCAATGTTAATGATTGCTGGCTTTGTATACGGGCAGGAAGTTGCTGTAACAGGAAATGTAACCTCATCTGACGATGGATTACCTATTCCCGGAGTAACCGTTCTGGAAAAGGGCACAACTAATGGTACCATTACGGATCCGGACGGTAACTATTCCATTACGGTATCTTCAGATGCTACCCTGGTTTTCTCCTTCATAGGTATGGAGACCCAGGAGGTTCAGGTTGCAGGCAGGACACGTATTGATATTATTCTGAATGTCAGTGTCCTGGCAATGGATGAGGTTGTTGTGACTTCACTTGGTATCAGCCGCGAGAAAAAATCTCTTGGTTATGCCGTAACGGAAATAAGTGGAGATGACATCTCACTTGTAAAGGATCACAACCCTGCCAACTCACTTGTGGGTAAAGTGGCGGGTGTAGTAGTGACCCAGGGCACAGGCGGACCCGGTGGAGGTTCACGAATCATTATTCGTGGTAATAACTCTATTACGGGTAATAACCAGCCTCTGATTGTTGTGGATGGTATTCCCATCGACGACAGCGGAATGAACAGTGGAGGAAGTGTGTACTCAAGTACTGTTACCGGTGGTGGTATCACAGATATTAACCCTGATGACATTGAATCGATCTCGGTGCTTAAAGGCCCGAATGCTGCTGCCTTGTATGGTTCAAGGGCAGGTAACGGTGTACTTCTTATAACTACCAAATCAGGATCTCAGAGAAAAGGCCTGGGCGTGACGGTTAATTCAAACATTACATTTGATTCGCCAATGGTTCTGCCTGATTACCAGAATGAATATGGTATGGGAACACAGGGTAATGTTCCTTCTGATCTGGATGGACTTAAAAATGCAGCCGGTTCATGGGGACCTAAACTTGATGGAAGTTCCAAACTTTATTATACAGGTGAACAAAGACCTTATGTTGCACAGCCCGATAATGTGAAGGACTTCTTCAGAACGGCAGGCAAATATGTTAATACAATTGCCCTCGACGGTGGTGGAGAGAATTATTCAGCCAGATTCTCATATACAAATAACATGACCGAATCGATGCTTCCCAACTCCGACCTTGCAAGCCATAACTTCAACTACAGGATGGGGATTAACCTCACTGACAGGCTTTCAGTTGATGCAAAAGCAACATATTTTACACAGGATATCAACAACAGGGCAAGCCAGGGTAGTGAAGGTGTTCTGGCTTACGTATATGATATGCCAAGGAGCGTTGACATTGAAGATATGAAGACATACCAGGATCCTCTGACACTTAATTCATGGGGCTACAGTGCTCTGAACGCCAACCCTTACTGGATCCTGTATAACGACAGGAACGAGGAAGTCAGGGAAAGACTGCTGGGTTTTGTAAAGGTCAATTACCAGTTTACCGACTGGCTTTTCGCCTTCGGTAGAATTGGTACTGATGTTACCCGCATCAACAGAGAATCAGTTAACCAGGCCGGCCACCACTACTTTATGTCAGGCCGTCTGAATTTCTCCAATTCAAGAGTATCGGAGACCAATGCTGATTTCCTCATTACTGCCCGCAAGGACAATTTAATACAGGACCTTAACGTAAGTCTTATGGCAGGTGCAAACCATTCTTACCGCACCGGTCAGTCACAGAGTGTTTATGGTGAGAATTTCAAAATCCCAACGAGGGCTACTATAGCCAACTGCGTAATACAGAGACCAAGCTATGGACCATTGAATGAGCATATTGTAAATTCTGTCTATGGCCAGCTTTCACTTGCCTACAATGACTTTATTTATTTGGATGTTACAGGACGCAACGACTGGTCATCAACCCTGCCCGAAGCCAACAGGTCATATTTTTATCCTTCAGTAACAGCTTCTGTTCTCCTGAATGAGATAATTGATCCTGCTGCTGAAGTGCTAAACCTATTAAAGATTAGAGGTAGCTGGGCAAATGTGGGTAATGATACAGGACCATACCAGATTTACTCATATTACAATGTTGCATCAGATGGTTACCTTGGATTGACACAGCTCTCAAGGCCCAGTGTCAAATTCAATGAAGACCTTAAGCCCGAGAATATAGAATCCACAGAATTTGGTCTTGAAGGAAGAATGTTCATGAACAGGGTATTCTTTGATATCGGTCTTTACCAGATCAAAACTACCGACCAGATTTACGATGTGCCTGTTCCGGCATCTACCGGATACAGCTCTTTCAGGGAAAACATCGGTGAAACATCCAACAAGGGTATTGAGGTGCTCATTGGAGGATCACCGGTACGAACAAATAACTTTGCCTGGGACATTTCATTGAACTTCTCAAAGAACGTAAACGAGCTTGTTGAACTGACAGAAGACCTGGAAAGTCATGTATTCAATACCACAAATTCCGGTAACCTGAACATACAGGCTACTGTCGGTGGCGGCTATGGCGATATTTACGGTACTGATTTCAGAAGGACTGAAAGTGGTGAACTTATTGTTGATGCACAGGGACGTCCTCTGGCTACATCAGATAAAGTACTTCTGGGTAACTCACAACCTGATTTTATAGGGGGTTTCCAGAATAATATTAGGTTTAAGAATATCTCCCTGAGCTTCCTCTTCGACGGCAGGTTTGGCGGTGAGGTATATTCACAGACCAATGCTGCACTCACAGGATCAGGAGTTTCTACTGAAAGCCTTGAATACAGGGAAGAAGGAATTCTTGTTGATGGCGTTGTAGAATCCGAAGGCAGTTTTGTACCAAACACCACAACGATTAGTGCACAGGATTACTGGGGAAGGGTTTCAGGTATTGCTTCTGCATATATCTTCAAACAAACCAATATAAGGCTCAGGGAATTCGTGCTGTCCTATAGCCTGCCTTCATCCGTATTGACAAAACTTCCAATAGAGGGTGCTACAATAGGAGTTGTGGGACGGAATCTTTTCTTTGTATATAAAGACATTCCTGATGTCGATCCTGAAGCAAGCCTTGGTACGGGTAACAGCGGACAGGGCATTATCTCATACAACCTTCCAACCGCAAGGAGTATAGGGTTTAATATTAATGTTAAATTTTAAATAGAAGCAAAATGAAGAACATATATAAAATATTCATTGTCCTGGGTATTATGCTCGTTTCCGGTGCATGTACCGAAAGATTCAATGAAATAAACACAAAACCTGATTCCTTTACTCAGGATGAGGTGAGTGCGAAATTCTTCCTTACGCAGCCACAGTACAGGTTAATTGCACCTGACCGCTACCCCTACTGGAGGGCTCACCTTATACATATGGACAGGTATGCCGGTCATGTATGCTTTGGCTTTAACGGCTGCTGGTGGTCGGATGAACTGGGCTATGCATACAGTAGCGGTTACACCGATGCTGCATGGAACTGGCTGGAAAGTTATATAGGAGGACTTGACAACTTTATGAAAATGACCGCTGTAGGAGGTGAATTTGAAAACCAGTATATGTATGCAATCGGCCAGATAATAAAGGGTTATTACTTCCAGCAATATACAGATGTATTCGGGATGATCCCTTATTCAGAGGCTACAGATCCTGATATTACACTGCCCAAATTTGACTCACAGGCACAGATCTATGAGGGTATTATAGCTGAACTGGATGAAGCTATGGCCACTATAGGCAGTGAGACCACGACAGGCGTAGGTGTTGATGACGTAGGTGAGAATGACCTGTTTTGCGGTGGTGATCTCCAGAAATGGAAGAGATTTGCCAATACACTTAAACTGAGAGTCGCACTGCGTGCATATGGTGCACCCGGTGAGACTTTTGCCGAAAACGCAATAACTGAAGCATTGGCTGCTGATCTGCTCTCAACAGAGTCAGATAATGTGATGATGCAAAAAGATTTTGAAATTTCGCAGTGGGCAAGCGCATGCTATGGCGATGTGTGGTATAATTTCGGACTGGGTTCAAACTGGACTCTTGGCAAGACTCTCATTGATGCCCTGAGGAACAATAATGACCCGCGCCTGACCAAGTATGCACAACCTGCAGCAGGTGGTTCCGTAACATTCACTTACCCGACAGGACCTGAGGCAGACCTCTTTGCAAAAAGGGTCGATTTCATATGTGGTGTGCTGGATGATGCCGGTGTGACATATACACGTACTGATAACCCCGACCAGAGTGTAACCATTGATATGCCTGAGAATGCTTATTATGTAGGACAGCCTACAAGGTTAAATGGTAAGACATACTCATTTGCTGCTTATCAATTCTTCTCAATACCCACTGAAGAAGTAATAGCTGCCAAAAACTCAGGAACTGACATAAGGGCCGAGGTGGTTATGACAACAGCCGAAGCTTACTTCCTGCAGGCTGAAGCAGTTGTAAAAGGACTTGCTTCTGGAGGAGCCGGTGTCGCACAGAACCTCTACCAGGATGGTATAAGGCATGCAATGAAGCTCTGGGGAGTAAGTGACGGCGATATAGATACCTTTATTGGCAGTGAAGATATGGCATTGCTGAATGGTACTGAGGAAGAAAACCTTGAAAAAATTGCAACTCAAAGGTGGATAGTGTCATATACAGATGGCTTCGAAGGCTTTGCCATTGTCCGTGACATGGGCTATCCTGCCGAGCTTGCAGCCGGAGTAAGCGATGTTGATATTTTCGGACTAGGTGATATCAATGGCTTATATCCTCAGAGAATGCGCTATGGTAATGCCGCTGCAAACAATAACCCAACCAATTATGCAGCAGCTGTTGCAGCGCAGGGAGCGGATATTCAGAGTACTCCACTCTGGTGGTCAAAGACGCTGGAAACTAAATAATTTCTTTTGACACTGACTTAAAAAAAGGTGATCCGCAGGGGTCACCTTTTTTTTTACCACGATCCACTGGCACCACCTCCGCCAAAACTTCCACCTCCAAATCCTCCGAACCCACCAACGCCTCCAAATCCACCGCTGCTTCTGCCTCCACCTGAAAAGCTACCCCAACTGCCGCTGTGTGAGCCCTTGCCCGAATTCATCTTGTTGAGTTCTTTCTGCCCGATACCCCACTTCTGGGCTAAACGTTGCGCATAATTGGCCACATCGTAGCCCTGAAGATCATTTACAGTTACAATGACAATTTGCGTTGAAGTAGAATCATTGAAAGCTGTAAGTTTATCTTCAAGTGCTTGTGCGTCTCCGGCTTTAAGCAGCCCGGCAAAATCATTCACGAGCCTTGGAGGATAGGGCCTGTCTGGTATATCCTGGGCCCTTATATTTCCTGAAATAAGGGCTAATATTGTAATGCAGTAGCGGATATATGTTAATATATTATTCATTATCATTTAATTCCCTTGTCATGATCTGTCATCAAAAGAAATCTCATCAGTCAATTCATTAATGTCATCCCTCTCACGGGGAAAGTACTCCCTGAGTTTTATTCCTGTCAGCCTGATCCCTTCTTCCAGTCCCTCAGAAAATTTATTGTTGCTGAAATTGTCTTCAAGTTTTGCTTTTACCTCATCCCAGAAATCTTCGTGGACCACTTCATTTATGCCTCCATCGCCAATGATGGCAAATTTCCTGTTATTGAGTGCCAGGTAGAAGAGTACCCCGTTTCTGTCTTTGGTCCTGTGCAAGGGTTTCCTGCTCAAAAGCAGCTGCACCCTTAACGGTATTCACAAAATCTGGAATCAGGTCAGCCCTTCCTTGATACTGAGTCTCTACTTTAAGTATTATCAGTGAATCCGGTATTCCAAAGGTTAATTTGATTACTTACTCTCCGTTAGCGGACCAGGTCAATGCTATTACCCCGCTCCTCAGTCACCGGGACTGGCATCCTCGGTCTGAGTCCCTGGTTTTTATTTGATTAAAGGATGTCTGGACTTTCCGGAGGAGGCTCAATAATTAATTATTACATTTTTATGCCCTGTTTATTCATCAGGCTATCTCCCCTGAGCCTTATCATAGGAAAAACCAGCAAAATCACAACAGCCCCGATCATTATTGCTGCTCCCGGAGTTACCAAATCGGCCAGAAGGCCTACTATGGGACTCAGTATCATGGTAAACAAGGATTTCAGCTGACTGTCAGTTGATAAAAAAGTACTCAGTGAATCCTTACCCATGCGATCTGCTATAACGGCAACCGCTACAGGACGCCTGAGATTTTCCATGAAATAGAGCATAAAGAACAAAAGTGCAGCGATAAACTCCATACCTGAATGAAAGAAGAAACCTGACAGTATTCCGGCTGCGACCATTATTATCAGGCTGATATTCATTCCCCTGTAAACAGAACCGGTATTTTTGGAAAAGCGTCCGGCCATCCTGCTGGCCCAGCTTGTGAGAAGGTAAATTACAAAGTATGCCAATCCTATTAATACGGAGCTTTTGTCTTTTACTGTTAAGGATTCCAGTGCGGGTAATGATGCCACGAGTGACAGAATCAGCACCTGAAGATAATCTTTTGCAGAGTTAAAATATCCGCTTGGCAGTGATGAATTGACAAATATCTTTATTGTCCATTTATCTCTGGAGGCTTTTATAAGTGATTTTACTGCCCTGACGAAATTCCTCCTGAACAGTCCGGCACTTAATTTTTTCTGTTCTCCGTCAAGCCATGAAGGGTAGGAAGCCAGGTTTATCAGATTGAGCATATAGGGAATAACGGCAACGGCAAAAACCACTGAATAATTATTTGTAAGAACAACTATTGCAGCGGCAATCAGTGATGAAATTGCAGATCCGAACTGGGAGCATGATCTTGTATGACCGTAGTATTCAACTTTCAGATGTGACCAGTTATTTGCTTCAAGGTAAGCAAAGATCATCGCCTTATGGGTACCTGTCCTGAAAACATCGGCCATGCCGAAGATAATGATTGCAATAATAAGGATTGAATAATTGGCCGAGAAATAATACACCAGAAATGATATTATGTATAAGGTGAACGATAAAAGCATTGATTTACGCCTGCCTGCAGAATCGGCAATCATCCCGGCCGGAATCTCCAGCAGGTTTACCGTAATTTCCTTTATGCTGTACAGAATTCCGACCTGGAGATAAGAAATGTCCTTGCTCAGAAGGAAGAGCAAAAAGAATGGCTCATAGAATTTCTGGTTCTTCAGGAAGCCATACAGGCAGAATTTGTAGTATTGAATATCCTTCTTAAAAGTAACCGGCACTTTTTGTAAGTATTAAAGCTTCTAAATTAAGTACAAAAAAATAAGTTGCAACCAATAATTACTGGAATAATGGAAAGGGGGAACCTGGGCTCAGCGAAGCCGGGACGAAACTTACGATCCTGCGGAGCCCTGCCAGGTTTCATCATTACGTGATTATTTTCCCTGGTAATATGTATATTTGTGAATAAAAATCATCCAGTTATGAAAAAACTTATTACTATCCTGTTTCTGGCATTATTGGTTCCCTGCCTGAAGGCACAACAGGCTGAAATTTCAGGTTGCTGGCTTGGAAAATTATCGGTTGGCGCAGTGGACCTGAGAATAGTTTTCAATATCCTTATTGATGATGATGGTATTTATAAGGCTACAATGGATAGCCCCGACCAGAGTGTAAAGGATATACCTATGGGGGATGTGCGGTTTTCAGATGACAGCCTTGTAATTATTGCCCCCTTACTCAGTGGAGATTATAAGGGAAAAATGGTAAATGATACAAGTATTGAAGGCACATGGACCCAATCGGGGTTGAGCTATGAACTAAATTTGATAAAGCAGGCCGGGGGATTTAAGATGAACAGGCCTCAGGAACCTGTGGCTCCATTCCCCTACATTGAAGAACATGTAAAATTCCCTTCTTTGAACGGAGAATTCAATCTGGCCGGTACACTTACCATCCCTGAGGGTAACGGACCTTTCCCGGCAACCATTCTTGTATCAGGCTCCGGAAGCCAGAACAGGGATGAAGAGATATTCGGGCATAAGCCTTTTAAAGTGCTGGCTGATCACCTTACAAGATCAGGAATAGCGGTCTTGCGTTATGATGATCGTGGTGTGGGTGAGAGTGGCGGCAATCCTGTTTCTGCCACATCTGCCGACTTTGCTGAGGATGCCCGGGCTGCTATTCAGTTTCTCAGTCACAGGGCAGAAATAAATGAGGAAAGAATTGGAGTTATCGGTCACAGTGAAGGTGGCCTTATAGCTTTTATCCTGGCATCACAATATGATGATATTGCTTTTATTGTCAGCCTGGCAGGACCCGGAGTTAACGGAAAAACTATTCTGAAAGACCAGACTGAATATATCAGCCGTTTGAATAAGATGCCTGAGGAAGTATTGCAACAAACTATGAGGGTAAATGATACTATTTACAGCATTTTGGAGAAATACGGGGATCCTGAAACAGGGATAGAAAAGATAAATTCCTTTGTAACTGATTTTTACCGCCAGGAAGGTGAGGGTGAAGAAGTTATTGAACAGGTGATGAATAACCTCAGTAGTACAATCAATCCATCATCTTATCCGTGGCTTAGCTATTTTACCAGGAGTGACCCTGCAGAGTATTACCCGGACATAAAATGCCCGGTGCTTGCTCTTAACGGTGAAAAAGATTGCCAGGTGATGGCTGAAAAAAATGTAAGTGCTATAGTAAACGGACTGAAAAATTCAGGTAACCAGAATGTTACCGCTAAAGTTTTTCCCGGACTGAACCATCTCTTCCAGCATGCTGATACCGGCCTGCCAAACGAATACGGGGAAATAGAAGATACCATGAGCCCCGAAGTACTGGAAACGATTTCAGAGTGGATTATTGGACCCAGGGAACCCGGGGCACCGGACCGAGGGAAGAAGTAGGAAGCCTCAGCTCCGGCCTCTTTAATATGTTTTTGTCATACTCTCCGGAACAGCCACGACATAGGAGGCTATACCGGTATTAGCCTCCTCAAGTTCTGATATATCTTCCTGGATCACTGTCTCAACTGTTACTATATTCAGATCAGGCCTGGCCTGGCGCAGGTACCAGATTATTCCTTCGAAATTCCTTGAGTGGTATGATCCATTATAGTGAATGAATGTCTTACCTTCTTTCCAGTGCTCGAGTATTGAACAGGCCATTGTAGCATCCTTTATAGCCTGGGCTTTGGGCAGATTTTCATTAACATGTGACATGCCGTTTCCGCCTTCCATATTAAGCATGTCCCTGTAACCTTTGAGTTCAGAGTCATATAAGGGTGGGAGGGGAGCAATATATTTCTTTGCCTCATCTGAAAGACTGTCAAGTATTTCAAAGCCTGACCGGCTTACCATTGAAGCATAGCGCCTGGGAATATTAGTGGCTATAAACAAAAGGTCATTTTCTTTGGCAAACTCAAGAAGCGGCCTGTAATCTGTTTTATAATTCTTCCATAATTTTGTCTCAGGTTCGAACTTATCTGCATCATATAAATTATCAAGGTACTCGTTTAGCACAAGTTGATCGTCCCTTTCAAACATTTCTGCTCCCAGTATAAGACCAGCACCTTTTAATCCATATAAGTCTCTGGTTATCTCAAGTTCAAGCCAGTGGGATACCGGGTCGTTGTGCAATTCGCCGTAAAATACAATATCTGCTTTTGATGCATCTTCAATAAGTTTTGCATAGGAGGTTTCTTTCCCTGCATTGTCGAACAAGATGTATGCAGGTTTATCAGCCTTAAAAGCAAGGGTAAACGAAGCAAGAAAAATAATTAGGAGATTGAGCTTATTCATAAATTTAAATTTTACCAGTTTGATTGATTAATGAGATTTGATTTCTGTTACGAGTTTCTGGATAGAGTCCCTGGCATTTCCAAAGAGCATTCTTGTTTTATCATTAAAGAAAAGAAAATTTTCTATACCGGCATATCCCTTCCCCATACCTCTCTTCATTACAATAATATTTTTAGCTGTATGGGCTTTGATTATCGGCATCCCGTAGATGGGGCTTGAAGGGTCGTTTTCTGCTGCCGGGTTAACCACATCATTAGCCCCAACCACTATAACCACATCAGTATTTGGCAGTGTGGGGTTTATATCAGCCATCTCCACGAGTTTATCATATGGCACATCGGCTTCAGCAAGTAAAACATTCATGTGTCCCGGCATCCTTCCTGCCACAGGGTGGATGGCATATTTTACTTCAACTCCTTTTTCAGTCAGCAGTTCATCAAGTTCACTGACTATATGCTGGGCCTGGGCTACAGCCAGGCCGTAGCCCGGCACAATGACCACTTTCCGGGAATAGGCCAGCAGAATACTGGCATCACCTACGCTGATCTCTTTTATTGCTCCCTGTTCCCGGTCGCCTGCAGCGCCGCCACCACCTCCAAAAGCTCCTATAATAACATTCACCAGGGACCGGTTCATGGCCCTGCACATGAGGATTGTCAGAATTGTACCTGCTGCACCCACCAGAATACCACCCAGTATCATAGCCTGGTTATTATATATGACACCAGCCATGGCAGCTGCTATCCCGGTAAAGGAGTTCAGAAGTGAAATTACCACAGGCATATCAGCCCCTCCTATAGGCATTACAAATAAAACACCATAAACGAGTGCCAGCCCGAGGAGAACGGCGGCAATTAATTGTGGAGCTTCCGATCCTATTGTACCTGAGCTTATCAGTACAATTAAGGCCAGCAACGCAATAAGTAACAAAATATTGACATATTTCATGTATGGTGCCCTTATATCGCCCACTTTGCCATCGAGTTTTCCATAAGCTATCATGCTGCCGCTGAAGGATATACTTCCTAAAGTGAGCCCCGCGAGGGTAACTATTACCACACCTGTTCCACTCACAAAAGGAAGTTCAAGAAAAGCCACAAGGGCTGAAGCAGCACCTCCTGTAGCATTGAAAAAGGAGACAAGCTGGGGCATGGCAGTCATCTTTACTTTCTTTGCTATTACCCATCCAATTATTCCTGCTGCAACAATTGCTGCAACTACTACAATGCCATTGGTCAGTGATATATGATTTCCTTCAGGATCTTTGTGTAATAAGAGGGTGGTTATTATGGCCATAAGCATACCTGTAGCAGCCCATAAATTGCCTTTCCTCGCCGTCTCAGGGTGGCTGAGCAGTTTCAGGCCTATAACAAATAAAATTGCTGCAATAAGATAGCTGAGTTCAAGTATAGCTTCTCCTGTTGTGAAATTTAGACCATCGGGGGTAGTAAGTATTGATTCCATGACCTAGTTTCTTTGTTTTTTCTTAAACATCTCCAGCATACGGTCAGTTACAACAAAGCCGCCTGCCACATTCAGAGTACCCATCAACACAGCAAGCAAACCCAGGATAAGGTCAGCTGAGAATTTCAGATCGGAATGCCCAAGGAGTATAATACCTCCTATTATTATTACACCGCTGATGGCATTTGCTCCCGACATAAGCGGAGTATGTAATACAGAAGGTACATTTGATATTACCTCTATGCCAAGGAAAATTGACAGGGCAATAATAAATATTGCTTCTTTGTTTGAGTAGAAAAATATCAGGATATTGTCCATTGCTTCAAATATTTAAAATTGCTTTGATTCTTTCATTTATTAGCTCTCCCTTATGCGTAAGGCAGGTGTCTTTAAGGATTTCATCTTCCATGTTAATATTAAAATTCCCTTCCTCATCAAAGAAGAGCCTGATGAAGTTTAATAGATTTGTCCCGTACATCTTGCTTGCATCCGAGGGCATTGTGGAAGGGAAGTTTGATTGTCCTATAATTTTTACGCCATTGTGAACTACGGTTTTATCATTTTCCGTAAGTTCACAATTACCACCTGTGGATGCTGCAAGATCTGTAATTACAGAACCCGGAGTCATAATATTAACGGTCTCCTTCTTTACCAGCAGAGGGGCTTTTTTGCCGGGTATCTGGGCGGTACATATTATAACATCTGATTTTGCTGCATGATCCTGGATCATTTGTGCCTGTCTTTGTTTGAATTCATCAGTCTGTTCAACGGCATAGCCTCCTGCAGACTTATCTTCCTTTGCCCCTTCAACTTCAATGAATTTGCCCCCGAGGCTTTTAACCTCCTCTTTCACTGCCGAACGTACATCAAACACTTCAACCACGGCTCCCAGCTTCCTGGCAGTGGCTATAGCCTGGAGTCCGGCAACACCGGCACCCAGAACAAGCACTTTTGCAGGTTTGATTGTACCTGCAGCAGTCATAAACATGGGAAAGAACCTTGGAAGCTCAACAGCTGCAGTCAATACTGCCTTGTAACCGGCTACCGTTGCCATGTTTGACAGTACATCCATCGATTGTGCCCTGGTAATCCTGGGTATCAGATCAAGGCTGAATACAGTAGCATGGTTGTCTCGCAGTATGGTAGTCGCTTCTTTATATGAAAGGGGATTAATAGTACTTATAAGTATTTTCCCTTTCCCGATTATTTTCAGTGATTCCTCTTCAGGGACATTTACACTTACTATTATATCTGATTCTTTAATAAGCTGATCCCTGCCGGAGATTTCAGCATTATAATTTTTATAGATCTGATCAGTGACATAAGCATGTAAGCCAGCGTTTTTTTCAATCATGACTTCAAGCTTAAGCTTTTTAAAGTGATCTAAATGCTCAGGCAAAATTGCCACCCTGTTCTCAGGTTCGCGCTCTTTTAAAACACCGATTTTCATTTTTAACCTTTCAATAATGATGAATAAACCTTTGAGAATAAGACAACGAAAGTAGATATATTGTTTAAAATGCAATAATAATTAATCTCTCTTTTTTTTATACACTGATAATTAAGCAGTATTTCATAACTTACATTAAATTATTGGTGAACTTTCTGGCTTATAGGTTTTTTGGATTGCTGAATATTGATCCTGGCATGGCTTGGCTGGGAGCTATAGTAAAGGGTGTTATAGTTGCAATCGTTCTATTGTTCCATCCCCAACAGCCCTGATAGAGCAGGATAGGCATACGGTGCTCAGCTTCCGATTGTGAAACCCGCGGCCATGCATGAAAAAAAATACCTAAACGCCGTGTGGGAATAAATAAAGTGCTTAAAAATTATTTAACTTTATTAGGAAAAAAAACTCATGTTATTATGAAACTTGCATATATCGGAACGTATCCGCCACGTGAATGTGGTATTGGTACTTTTACAATGAACCTTTACAAATCGATGGTTACGAATACTGTCTCTCGGAAAAGCAGGAGTGATAGCACAAAGAATACTGTTGAAGGATTTATTGTAGCCATGAACGATCATGAACTAAGCTATAATTATCCGGAAGAAGTAAAGCTGACCATCAGGCAGGAACATCAGCGCGACTATTTGAAAGCTGCCAGATTTATCAATCTCAGCGGGGCTGATATATGTGTACTTGAACATGAATATGGAATTTTTGGAGGGCAAAATGGGATATATATACTTCCTTTGCTTCACCGGCTTGAAATTCCGCTGATCGTAACCCTTCACACCATTGTAAAAACACCTTCGTACAATGAAAAGGCAGTATTGCAGCAAATATGTAAAATGGCTAATAAGATCATCGTAATGAGTCATAAAGCCATTGACCTTCTTATCAGTATCTATAATGTGGATAAAGAGAAAATTGTTTTTATAGAACATGGTGTCCCGGATATTCAATTCAGTCAGGAACAAGCCAAAAAAGAATTTAAACTCGAGGATAAAAAAATATTACTCACATTTGGAATTATCAGCCGCAATAAAGGGATTGAAACAGTTATTAAAGCCTTGCCCCGGGTTATTGAAAAACACCCCGGGGTCTTATATATGGTTCTGGGTAAAACTCATCCAAATGTTCTTCGACATTCAGGAGAAGAATACCGTAATTATCTTCACCGTCTGACTAAAAGTCTCAACCTGGGCGATCATGTTTATTACCTTAATGAGTTCATAGCTCAAAAAGAGTTATCTAAATATTTATCCGCTTCTGATATATACATTACGCCTTATCTGAATGAGGCCCAGATTACCAGCGGCACACTTTCATATGCATTAGGCGCGGGGACAGCTGTTATTTCAACGCCCTACTGGCATGCCTCGGAATTATTGGCTGATGGAAGAGGCAGGCTCTTTAATTTCAATGATTCAGAGGAGCTTTCAATGATTTTACTGGACTTGCTGGATAATCCCGGAGTGTTGAAAGATCTTCGGAAAAAAGCAAGTGATTACGGCAAAACAATAACCTGGCCAAAATCGGGTGGTAAATATGTCGGGCTTGCTGAACAGATTCTTGCTGCCAAACCTCAAGTATTGGTGAAGAAAGAAACCTTAATTGATCCACTTATTATGCCACCATTTTCTCTGGAGCATATTATACGCCTTACTGACGATACAGGAATTATCCAGCATGCAAAATTCGGCATTCCCAACCTGAAAGAAGGTTATTGCCTTGACGATAATGCAAGGGCCTTGCTTATGGTACTCATGACCTACCGGCAAAAGAAAGATAAGATTGCGCTCGATTTAGCTCCTATATATCTGAGCTATATCCATTACATGCAGAACAAAGACGGGACATTCAGAAATTTCCTCAGTTTTAGCCGGGACTTTCTTGATGAGATAGGATCGGAAGATTCATTTGGAAGAACCATCTGGGCACTCGGATACCTGCTGAACAATCCACCCAGTGATGCTTATTACCAAACCGGGAAATTAATTTTCTTTGATGCATCGCCAAACTTTGAAAAACTTCAATCTATAAGAGGTATAGCCAATACAATACTAGGCATCAGTTTTTACCTCAGAAGCAACCCCACGGATGATTCAATGACAGAAAGATTAAGAAATCTTGCCGGCAAGTTAATCAGACATTATGAAGAAAACAGTTCTGAAAGCTGGAAATGGTTTGAGCCATTGCTGGCTTATGATAATGGTATATTACCACTTGCACTTTTACATTCGGCTGAAATACTTAACGATGATAAAATAAATGAGATTGCCCTGGAAGCAATGACTTTCCTGTCAGAAATTACACTTAAGGATGGTTATTTATCAATCATAGGTAATGAAAAATGGTATATAAAAGACGGTGAACGTTCCATGTTTGCCCAACAACCTGTGGATGCCCTTGCTATGATTTTAATGTATCATCAGGCTTTTCATTTGACAAAAGATAAAAAATATCTAAATAAATTATTCTCCTGCTTTATGTGGTTCCTTGGGGAAAATGATCTGAGAATGAGTTTGTTCGATTTTGAAACAAAAGGTTGTTGTGATGGCTTTGAGAACTACGGCGTTAACCGTAATCAGGGGGCCGAAAGTTCGCTTGCTTATTTAATTTCTCATTTAATAGTCTTACAGGCATTTGAAGAATTTGAAGAAATGGATCTGATAAAATAGCATTGCTTTAATAATGGAGATACCATAAATTATGTTGATTAAACGATATGCTGATAACCCGATTCTTACAAGGGATGATGTACCTTACCCTGTCGCTACTGTGCATAATGCAGGGGTTGTAAAGTTCAACAACAGGTATATAATGATTTTTCGTTCTCATAAACTTAATGGCAGAAGTATATTAGGTAAAGCGGAAAGCATAGACGGGGTTAATTTTGTAGTGGACAAAAAACCATTTATGGTTCCAGCCAAAGCAGGCATCTTCAAGGAATATGAGGAGTACGGCTTGGAAGACCCCCGGGTTATTTTTCTTGATGGTGAATATCTTATAACTTACAGTGCATATTCCCGGAATGGTGTAAGAATAGGTCTTGCAAAAACCAAAGATTTTAAATCCATTAAGCGGGTATCTCTCATTACTGAAGCCGATTACCGCAATGTGGTCATCTTTCCTGAAAAGTTTAATGGTTTATATGCACGTCTCGATCGCCCTCATTCTGATATATCACCCTGGTCAATCTGGATATCCTATTCTCCTGACCTGAAGTACTGGGGAGAATCAAAATTAATAATGAAACCTTGTCAGTATCACTGGGATGAAATGAAGATTGGCCCAGGTGCGCCACCAATTAAAACGACTCATGGATGGTTGAATATTTATCATGGCGTATTTCCTACCATGGATGGTTGCATTTACAGATTGGGAGTGGCATTACACGATCTCCGTGACCCCTCTGTTATTATTGCAATGGGTGATGAATGGATTCTGCAGCCGGAAGAACAATATGAAATCACCGGCTATGTCCATAATGTAGTCTTCTGTTGTGGTGCTGTCCCTGAAAAAGATGGGAGTGTAAAAATCTATTGGGGTGGAGCCGACTCTGTGATGTGTGTGGGCACAGCCAAAATAGAACAGCTTGTTGATCATTGTTTGAATAAATCACGTCAACCACTTTAAGCATGAAAATAGCAATCTTGTCTTCTATAGCCTGGAGAACCCCACCTGTAAAATACGGACCCTGGGAACAGGTAGCTTCTAATATTGCAGAAGGCTTGATCGATAAAAAAATTGACGTCACCTTATTTGCTACAGCAAATTCGATTACCAGAGGGAAACTGCAATATGTTTCAGAAGAAGCTTACAACGAAAATCCGGATATTGACCCAAAGGTTTGGGAATGCCTTCATATCAGTAATTTGATGGAGCAGGCCGATAAATTTGATTTGATTCACAACCATTTTGACTTTCTTCCGCTTACTTATACAGGGCTTATTAAAACTCCTATGGTTACCACTGTTCATGGCTTTTCATCACCAAAAATATTGCCGGTCTACAAGAAATATAACAGGAATAATTTTTATGTGTCTATAAGCAATTCCGACCGTTGCCCTGATCTTGAATATGTCGCAACAGTCTATAATGGCATTGACACAAATGAATTTACATTCAGAAAAACCTCAAAAGATTATCTGCTGTTTTTCGGCAGGATTCACCCCGAAAAGGGCACTTACGAATCCATTCAGATAGCAAAACAATCCGGAAGAAAACTAATCATTTCAGGCTTAATTCAGCATAAGGAATATTTTGACAGCAAGGTTAAGCCTTTCATTAATGATGATGATATTGTTTACGTAGGTAATTCAGGACCCGGGGAAAGGGATAAATTGCTGGGTGAAGCTTATGCGCTTTTACATCCGGTAAGTTTTGAAGAACCTTTTGGCTTAAGCGTTGCAGAAGCTATGATGTGCGGAACACCGGTTATAGCATTCAACCTGGGCTCCATGCCTGAATTGATTCTCAACGGGGAAACCGGTTTTCTGGTAAACACCACTGAAGAAGCAGCAGATGCGGTTGCTAATATTAAATCTATTGACAGAAAATACTGCAGGGAGTATGCTGTGTCAAAATTCAGTCGCCAAAAAATGGTTGAAGGATACATTAAGGTTTATGAGAAGATTTTAGACATCCGAAGATAGCAGGCATTTCAAATCTCCACGGGTTCTATTTTGAGTTTTTAATTTCATCCAGGAGTTCCTGTAAATTAATAGAAGCGTAAGTAGATGCGTAGTCTGACATACCATAAGGAATGATCAGATTACCATTGTGCAGAATAGAACCACAGGAATAAACAACATTGGGTACGTATCCTTCCCTCTCTTCGGCATTGGAAGACAGTAAAGGTGTATTAAGCCTGCCAATTTCTTTTGCGGGATCATCAATATCAAACAATGATGCTCCTAATGCGTATTGCCTCATTGGTCCTACTCCGTGTGTTATTACCAGCCAGCCTTCATCCGTCTCAATAGGGGAGCCTGAATTTCCTATCTGTATAAACTCCCAGGGAAATTTTGGCTTTTGAATGAGGCTGGCTTCATGCCAAATATTTATATTATCTGAATATGCAATATAATTATTCACTCCGTCTACCCTGCACAGCATAGCATATTTACCTTTGATTTTCCTTGGAAATAATGCCATACCTTTGTTCTGCGCAATTTCACCATGAATGGCCAATGCCTTAAAATGATAAAAATCTTTGGTCTCAAGTAACTTTGGCAGTATTGTTATGCCGTCATAGGCAGTATAAGTAGCATAGTAGGTTTCTTCACCGTTATCCTCTGTAAATTTAACAAAACGTGCATCTTCAATGCCACGCTTTTCAATTTCGGAGGTAGGAAAAATAACCCTCTCTGAAATAGCCGAATCAAGTGAAAAGTAGAGTTCGTAATGAGATTTTGCAAGCCACAACATCTCATTAATAATTAATTTCTTATCAGGTGAAAGCTGATATGTTACTTCTGTCTCTTTTATAGCTCTCTTTAATTCGCCATACGTGAAATTGTCGCCCAATTTTTCCAATACAAAGATCGGGGAAATTTTATTATTGAAAGTGCTCATTTCATCCAGCTTCGCTATAAATGATTGTTTATTGTAAATATGCCTTTTTATTCGCTCTGCTTCTGCCAGCATTTTTCCTACAGGTTCAATAATCAGGTCACTGTTTTTATCAATGATGGCTGACCGAAAAACAATGGACGAAATATGCCCTTCGCCGGTTGCCCTGAAACTAAAAATCAATCTTTTTTCATCAGGGCCTAATTCCGACTGATCCGGATCCTCTACTATGGATGGGTTGAAAAAAGCTGCCGATTCAATGGAGTATTCCATTGTGAAATATGAACCTAAAAGGACTCTTCGGGCTTGACTGATATTACGTTTATTTATTTTCAGTTTTTCTAACAGCTTATCCAGTTTATTAAAATGCGCTTCGAAAATTAATGAAATATTCCTGTGTCGTTTGGAATAACCTCTCAGTACCTTGCTTAATGCTATATTTGCCTCAATATCGGACAATGCCATCACCTTACGAATAATATCTTCACTTCTTTCATCGGAAGTATAAAGGAAACGGGCTATTACCCTGCTGGGATCAGGTAGAAACCTGGTAGGCTTTCTGGTTACTGTAACTTGCATTGTACTATTATTTGAGCTTAAAATTAAAGTATTTATTTCATGAATTTTTTACATCCAGTTCAAGTGGCTTTATTTCTTCGCCCCAGTAGACAGTTGTATGCGGGAAAGGAATTTCTATTCCTTTTTCATCGAAGGCTTTTTTCAGGCGTTTCCGATATTCGCGACCAACAGTCCATTGTTCAATTGGCAGAGTTTTAATTCTTGCCTTGATTACAACTGCACTGTCACCAAAATTATCCAGACCGAATATTTCAAGCGGTTCAATTATTTTATCCTTAAAAGCAGAATCATTCATTAATTCTTCACCCGTTTCCTGCATTACTTTCATTACATTGTCAACATCTTCCTTATATGCCACTCCAATATCAAAAACCATTGCGGACCATTCTTTGGTCATATTTGACATTGTGTTAATTTTCCCATTCTGAAATACGTGAACCACACCTGAAAGATCCCTGAGAGTTACGGTCCTAAGCTCAATTTTTTCAACAAGTCCGCCAGTGCCATTTATAATTACAACATCTCCCGTACGTATCTGGTTTTCCATTATCATAAAAAAACCGGAAATGAAATCCCTTACCAGTTCCTGGGCGCCAAAACCCACCGCCAGTCCCAGGATACCTGCACCTGCCAGTATTGGGGCTATGTCAGCCCCCAGCTTTTTAAGCAGTATCATAATAAAAACTGACCAGATTATGATTCTGCCGATAGCCTTTATTATTCCCAGCAGGGTATTCATGCGCTTCTCAGTTTCCTGGGAACCGGCATCATCACTTTTGAGAGCACGACTTGTAAAAATCTTTTTAATCCTGCGAATAATGATATTCAGTAACTTCAGAGAAACAAACAACAGGATAATTATCAGAATTATGGAAGGGCCTTCACTTATCAGCCAATCCAGCATTTTGTTCAATGCGTTTTCCCAGAATTCCTGGCTTAGTAATTCTTTTGATTCCATATTAGCTTTGTTTTTAATTTGCTTACTGTCGGGTGTGCAATTTAAGGATAGTAAAAATTGTATTAAAGATCTTTAGCCTGAATTATTCAAAAAAAAGGGGTTTTGTTCTTTATTTATAACTTAAATAGTTATATTTAAAGTACTTATAACAAAAAACCCCTTTGTACAATGATACACAAAAATACTGAAAATTTCACACCGGGACTTAACCTTTTTCCAATATAAGGTAAAAATATTGAACTTGGTTTTAGTGGTGACCGCATAAGCAGCGATGGTGGATTATTACTTCTTCAAGAGCTTGACAACCAGTTAAACCTCTTATCTTCAGTCAGTAACTGTATATATGACAAAAGAGATCATCGTTATACGGATCATTCTGTTAAGGAGCTATTGACACAACGGGTTTTTCAGATAGCAGCCGGTTATGAGGATTGAAACGACAACTATTTTCGTGTCCGTGATTTATACGGAAAAGCTTACTGTGCCCGTAGTTCAATGGAACTTCGCATTAAAGATCATAAGTTGTACCTCAAATCTGACCGATCGTCTTGCACAAGGTTTACCGCAAACCGGTTTCGATTGTTACTGCACTCAATGGAATACATTCTTATCCATACCTTGCAGAAGGAGGTATTAAAAGGAAGCGTATATGCAAACGCAACTATGAAAACCATACAGCTAAAAATTATTGAAACAGGAGCATGGGTTAAAGAAATGAAAAACAGGATAAAGATAGAGTTGCCACAGTTTTGCCCGGCAAGAAATGAACAGTTAAAGGGTTTTGAGATGTTGATACTGCTTCGAACACAGCAATGTTAAATCAGCCTATTCCAAGTATATAGCCAGATAATCAATACAAGGAATAAAATCAGTATGTCCAGGAGGAAGATTATCCGCAAAAAGTAGATGCTGTTACTAATGAATCAGGGGTAAATCCAGATATAAATTGGAGAAGCTCCTTCCCAAAAGCCAAATCGTAAAACTTTCAGAGAAAACCAGGAGCAAAAAATTAAGGTTTTTGCCTGATTTTAAGTACTGTCCGGTTTATTGGGGGAGATTCACTTGACAAATACATCAGATAACTGTTCCTTTGTAAAATTCATAAGGTCTTCTCTTTTAGTTAAACATATTTTTTTAAAATCATTGTAAAACTAATTTAAGGAGACCTTTTTCTAAAACCTATGGAGACACACTTTTTGAAATACTAAATGCTCCTACAAAAATTGAGCTTGCTGACAAGCCAAAACCCAAAAAAGAGAAGAGTAAAAAAGTAGAGAAAAAAGAGGTCGAAGAAGTGGAAAATTAGCAGTTTTCGCACCGATATTACACCGATTTTAAAAACCCAGTCCGTAATAGACTGGGTTTCTTTTTGTTACAATTTTACTCGTGAACCCGGAGGAACTCGAATCCCCAACCTCCTGATCCGTAGTCAGGTGCTCTATCCAATTAAGCTACGGGTCCATTGATATCTGAGTGCAAATATAATTATTATGTTTATAATTAGCTAAATCCGGTGAGCGCTGTTTTTATTAATAAAGCTGCTGAATAATCAGTAAATTGCAGAGTCTAAACATAATCCGAAATGAAAAAAGCTCTGAAAATTATACTCAGGATTGCAGGTATAATAATACTGGTAATATTGATTGCTGCAATTATTATACCATCCCTTTTTAAGGAACAGATCAAAGAAAAAGTAGTAAGTGTGGCTAATGAAAAAGTAAATGCGGAACTGGCTATTGGTGATTTCGGCATAACCCTTTTCAGGAATTTCCCAAACCTGACATTCCGTCTTAAGGATGTGAGTGTTACCGGCATTGATCAATTTAGAGGTGATACACTTGTGGGACTAAAATCATTCAACTTTGTTTTTGACATAAGCTCTGTATTGTCAAAGTCGGGATACAGGATTAGAGCAATAGAAATAGACAGGCCTGTAGCCAATGCTGTAATCCTTGAAGATGGAACAGCAAACTATGATATTGTCCCTGCAGCTGAAGTGGTTCCGGAAGAAATTGCAGTAACGGAAGAAGAGTTAGAAAAGGAGCATGTCGCAGCAAAAGAGAGTAAGCTGGCTTTTAAGCTTAACAAATTTAAGATTCAAGACGCTGATATATCATATATTGATCTTTCATCGGGAATGGAAGCTGTCATAAATGACCTTGACCTGTTGCTTCGTGGTAATATGTCTGCAAGTAAAACAGATTTATTACTTGAAACAGATATCGGTTCCCTCGATTTTATACTGGATGGAATAAAAATGGTAAATAAGGCAGAAGTACATGCAGGCTTTGACATTGATGCAGATATAGCCAATAAAAAATTTGTTCTGGGCGATAATAATATTACAATCAATGCTCTTCAGCTGTTGTTTTCAGGATCGGTTGCAATGGAAGGAGAAGATATTATTGCAGATATAAGTATTGGTACCGGTAATACTGACTTTAAGTCTGTTCTGTCAATGGTTCCCGCTGTTTACATGGAGGGATTTGAAGGTCTTGATGCGAAGGGTAGTTTTAATATTGAAGGACTGATCAGGGGACGCTACAGTACGGCTGACAGCCTCCTGCCAGATGTAAATCTTGCACTTAATGTCATTAACGGTAATATATCATATCCTGACCTGCCGGCTAGTATCAATAATATAAATATTAAAACCAGTGTTTATATTGTTGGAACTGACCCTGACATGACAGTACTGGATATGGAGCAGTTCCATTTTGAACTTGAGGGCAGCCCCTTTGATATGAATATGAGATTAAGCACTCCCGTAAGTGACCCGGAGGTTAATGCGGATTGTAAAGGGAAGATCGATCTTGAAGCCCTGGCCGATGCGGTACCTGTTGACCTGAATGAACTGAAAGGTATTTTTGATGTTGCCCTTGGACTGGAGGGAAGAATGTCTATGATAGAAAACAAGGACTTTGACAGCTTCGAAGCTTCCGGATCTATAAAACTCAGAGGTTTTGCAGTGGCAATGGAGGATTTGCCCCCGGTAGGTATAGAGGTAGCCGATTTTAATTTCACACCCCGGTTTGCAGCCCTGGAACAGTTCAGAATGAATGTTGCCGGTAATATTATTAACTTATCAGGGCGCCTTGAGAACTACCTGCCTTTTGTTTTCAAAGATGAGACAGTGGCAGGTAAACTTGATCTTTATTCTGAATATATTGACCTTGATACAATATTTTCATATTTACCTGTCGATACAGTAGAGGTTAAAGATGATACCATTGCTCTTACAACTATACATCTACCGGAAAATATTGATTTTGAATTCATTTCAGTTATTGACAGGTTCAGGTTCAGCCCGCTTGAGGCAACAGACATAAAAGGTAATATTTTCCTGAAAGAAGGAGTATTGATAATCAGGGAAACAGGTTTACGTTCACTTGGCGGAGAGGTTACAGTTAATGCAGAATATGATTCCCGTGATACAATTAATCCCGAACTGGCTATGGATTTGTCAATATCAGGTATAGGGATTGAAGAGTCGTTCAATACCTTTAATACAGTTAAAAAACTTGCACCTGTTGCAGAGGGTATGGATGGTGAAGTGTCTGTGAATTTTGATTTTTCATCTCTGCTGGGAAAAGGTATGTTGCCTGTTCTGGAATCTATAAACGGCAGTGGCAAGATGAAGTCGGAGGAGATACAGCTTGTGAGTTCTCCCATTTATGAGAAATTTAGCAACATACTGCAAATCGGGGAGGATTACACCAATACATTTAAAGATATTGATGTTAATTTCCAGGTAAAGGATGGCAGGGTATATATTAAACCATTCGATACCAGGCTGGGAGATATGAAAGTGAATATCAGCGGTGATCATGGTCTCGATAATACCATTAATTACCTTCTGAAACTGGAGCTGCCTTCGTCAAAACTTCCCCCGGGCATGACTGCAGTATTAACCGGAATGGCAGCCAGGGCTGCATTACTCGGTATAGAATATTATCAACCTGAAATAATCAGAATGAATGTGCTTATTGACGGTACAATGAAAGACCCGCAGGTAAAACCATCATTGGGTCAGAGTAATGGTAGTACTGTTGCGGAATCAATAAAGGAGGCAGCAACGGATATTGTTGAAGAAAAAGTGGAAGAAGTAAAAGAGCAGGTATCCGGTGAAGCACGTAAACAGGCAGATAAAATACTTGCAGAGGCTCAGGAAAAGGCCGACCTAATAAAAGCAGAAGCAGCAGAGGCAGCACAGAAAATACGTGAAGAGGGAGACAGGAATGCACAGAAACTTGTTGATGAGGCAGCTGATAAAGGAGCCATAGCACGAATGGCAGCAGAAAGGGCTGCAGCAAAACTTCGCAAGGAAGCAGATAATAAAGCTGCCCAGCTCGAGGAAGAGGCTCAAAAACAAGCTGATAAAATAATGGCGGAAGCAAGAGCAAAAGCCGATGAACTGATAAAATAAAAAAAGGCTGTCACCAGACAGCCTTTTTTATTTCGATTGTATCACTATTAAATCCTAGTACTTTTTTTCCCTGATCTTTGCTTTCTTACCTGTGCGCTCGCGGAAATAAAATATCCTTGCCCTGCGTACTTTTCCGCGCTTGTTAAGATCGATTTTTTCTATAAAGGGTGATCCGATAGGAAATATTCTTTCAACACCAATATTACCTGACATCTTGCGTACTGTAAAAGTCTGAGTGTGCTTTGATCCCCTTATCTGCAATACAGTACCCCTGAATTGCTGTATCCTTTCCTTATTACCTTCCTTGATCTTATAATGTACTGTAATGGTATCACCCGCTTTAAAATCGGGGTAATTATTGCTTACAGCATATTCTTTTTCTACAACGTTCATCAAGTTCATATCACTATGCATTTTGAGCTCGCAAATATATAACAAGTTTTCTTAATAATAAAGAACTAAAGTGAAAAAAGATAAAAGACAAAAAATAAAAGATAAGGTTAATGTACCCTGCTGATACAGTATTCAACTCTCCCTTGTCTTAATTCATAATTAATAATTAATACTTCCTTTTTCGCATCTCATCTCTCATCTCTGTTTATACCTGTCTCCTGTGGTCTTAACAATATTCTCGTACCATTCCTTGCTGTATCCTGGCTGGGAAAGTTTAGGGGTAACATATATGTAGCCTTCTGGCACTTCTCTCTTCTCTTTTACATTGCCGTCCATATACTTTGTGAAAAGAAAGGCATAGAAATCTTTCCATTCTGATACTGTTTTATTGCCGGCATCAACAGAATAGTCAGTGATATATTTTACTGCAAGCGCAGGTTCGGTATTAAAAAGTTCATCAGCTATTCTGTCAATTATTGAGGTCTCTTCCACATATCCTTCTTCCAGTTCTCTCTGCTTGTTTTTAATATCCTCTTCCATGGGCATTCTCCTGTGATAGGCAAAGTTGGATACCTGGTTAAAGACCCAGAAAGCAGCATCGTCGCTGAATGTCATTATATCTCCGTTACCTTTTTCAAATGAATGCGGGACTTCCTGCATTCCGCAGTACATTGGTGAATACACGGTATAGTATGTATCATCCACTCCAAACCACAGTATGCCTCCAACTGGATCGGGCAGCCAGTTGCGGCATTGTGCAACAAATGAAAAGCCTGTTTGCTGTGTTGAAGTGGCTCTTTCATTAAAATAGGTTTCTCCATCAACTTCAAAAGTCATGGGTCTCCACCTGACAGTGCTGGCAAAAGGACCAGCACCTATATCTTTCGACATATCCATAGGTGTATCCTGGTAATAATCTCTCATAAGTTCCATTACATCATGAGCACTCAGTTTCTCATCCGGCTTTACCCAAAGTGGCATACGTTCATCAAGATCATAACCCATGGCATAATCGAGGTATTTGCCCATTTTATCATTCACCCTGTTGAACATGGCCCATACGCGTGCCTCGCAAAAACGTGCAGCCCCAAAGTCGAGGGGGGCATAGGTATCGCTGAAACTGAATTCTTTATCCTTTCCGTCGAACCATCCTTTTTCCCTTGCCAGGTCTATAACATCATAGGCATATACAGTTTCAACAGCCGGATCAAAAATCCTGTCAAGCTCTTTGGATGTAATTGATTTTTTACCATCGGCCAGAGGGAAGGTAGTTATTCGTGCCTGGTTGGCGTGACCTGATACATAGCCGTCGGGAATCATCCTTGCCACCCACACTGCTCCTTTTTTGCCGGGACCTTTCCCGATGAGTTCCATTATCCATACCTCGTTTTCGTCGGCTATTGAAAATGATTCTCCGGAACTGTAATAACCATATTGGTTGACCAGCTCAGACATTGTTTTTATTGCCTCCCTGGCGTTTTTAGCCCGTTGAAGCGTTATATATATCAGGCTGCCATAATCAATGATTCCATCAGTGTTCCTCAGCTCTCTTCTGCCACCATAAGTGGTTTCTCCAATGGCAAGTTGATGGTTATTCATATTCCCAACAACATTGAAGGTGTGTCCGGCCTGGGGTATTGTACCCAGGAATTTGCCTGTATCCCATTCATATACATCGAGCATTGTTCCGGGCTCCCAGTTTCTTTCAGGCCAGTAATATAATTCACCGTAAAGGACATGGGAGTCGGCTGAATATGTGATCATTGTTGAGCCGTCCTTGCTGGCTCCCCTGGTTATTAAAAAGTTAGTGCAGGCATTGGCTATTGGAAGAGCGATGCCTGCGATCATAAGCCCCGTAATTAAAAATAAGATTGTCTTTTTCATACTTTCATATAAATTATTGAAACATTAAAATATTGTAAATCAATTTAAAGATAGTCTAAATAATATCCTTACTTTATTTGAAACAAGGCCAAAGGTAGTGAAAAAAAATTCTTAATTTTGATGCTTTAATCAAAAGGAATAACTGATGAAACCAAGCTTACTAGTCTTGGCTGCAGGTATGGGCAGTCGTTATGGTGGTGATAAACAACTTGATAAAGTTGGCCCGGAAGGGCAGACAATAATTGACTATTCAATATTTGATGCTGCAAGATCCGGCTTCGGAAAGATACTTTTCGTTATACGAAGGGATATTGAAGAGCAGTTTAAATCATCATTCATGAAGCCACTTGAAGGGAAGGTGGATATCGATTATGTTTTCCAGGATCTTGATGACCTGCCAAAGGATTATACACCATCACCTGAGAGGGTAAAACCGTGGGGTACCAGTCATGCCATACTGGTGGCAAGAGAAAAAATCAGGGAACCTTTTGGCGTTATTAATTCGGACGATTATTATGGCGTTGATTCATTCCGGGTATTGCATGACTTCCTTGTTAATGACAAGGATGACAATAATTATTGTATAATCGGATACAAAATGGGCAATACCCTTTCTGATCATGGGCATGTTAATCGTGGAGTATGTGAGGTTGATAAAAACGGGAACCTCGTGCACATAGTTGAAACACGAATGATAGAAAAAAGGCCTGACGGTATATATGCTCCCGGGGAAAGGGGAAGGGAAATTGAATTTACAGGCAATGAAATAGTCTCAATGAACCTTTTTGGTTTTAAACCTTCATGTTTTAAGTACCTGGAAGAAGAATTTATAAATTTTATTGAAAGAAGCGCGGGGGATCCCAGGGCGGAGCTTGATATACCCACTTCCCTGGACGTTTATGTCAAGAAGGGAGAGATCAACATTGAGGTGCTTATGACAGAGGAGAGGTGGTTTGGAGTAACCTATCGTGAAGACAGGCCTTTTGTTGTCTCCGGCCTGCAGGAGAAGGTTGATAAGGGAATATACCCGGAGAAACTCTGGTAGAAAGGTTTGCAGATTACCAGTAAAAATCAAGGTGTAGTCTGGTCTCATTGGCCCTGTTATCCCATACCGAGAGTTCCAGGCTGTGTTTCTTACCCTTTTGCAGGTACTTTTCATCGGGGCGGTAGGTGAGTAGTGAATTTTTCGGATCCCATTCAAAAAGTGCCCAGCTTCCGTCTATATAAGCTTTATAATCACTTATACCGCTGAAATTATCATTTATAACAAAACGGAGTTCAGAATTTTCATTGAGCGTATCATTGTCTCTGAATCTTAAGGGACTGACATTGGGAGCTATGGTATCAATACCGATTGCATAGATGCCCAGGTCACTGACCGATCCCTCAACAAAACCATTATTCCAGTTTCCTCCGGCATAGGAAATCAAATCCCTGTCATCTTCATCTATATAAACAAGGCATAATTTGTTTCTTAATTCAAAACTGATTTCACCGGATGCTTTGATTGCAATGTTAAAAGCCCGATGAACGGGGGTGTACTTGTTATGCACAAAATGAAGATCAGAATAGAGTCCATCCTTGTGTGACGGCGCTTTCCTGTAAGCAAAATAAACTGAATCGTAGAAGCAATTTACAGGGAATGACAGGTTTATATCGTGATGCTTTATCTCATTTTTTTGGTCGAAGGGCATTAAAAGTCCGTCTTCTTCCCTGACCTCCTCATTTAATCTCCCGGGCTCTGATATGATTTTGAAAATTACTGATGAATAATTATCCTTAAAATCTGCAACCCCTATTTCTATCTCATGAACCTTTCCATCATTGAATTCTACTATGCCTTTGTTTATAACGTGGTTATAAATACTTAGTTTATTATTTGGCTCCAGGAAGGTCTTCTGAATATAAGATGAGCTTCTCATTTTCTCTTCATAATCGATATGACTGTTAATGTATCTTGTTTCAGAAAAGGAGAATTCATCAATGGCATGGCTGTAGATTAATTTATTGTCAACTTTCAGGTTAATTATCCTGACCCCGCACGTATTCCAGCTGTTGTCGAGATAGTCATGGGTATTTATTCCGAAACCGACCGGACCTGATACCCTGACCGGTGAAGCGTTGCCGATTGAATAATTTCCCCTGTTCCCACCTGTCTTCAGTACCAGTTTTTCTCTCCTGCCGTTCACTTCGGATCGTTTATTTGCCGGGTATATGGCAACAGAATTAATCACTGGTTTTATATTATCCTCAATATTATAAAACTGTAAGGGGTCAAGAGGTATTTCCCCGGATGATTTTCTCACTTCAAAATGCAGATGTGGGCCCATTGAACTGCCGGTATTACCTGTATATCCTATTAGATCTCCTTCCATTACCCTGAATTGATCCTTTTCCGGGAAGAGGTTAACTGCGAAACTCTTCTTATCGTACTGGTGTTCTTTTACATATTCTTCAATAAGGGGTGTAAAAAGGCTGAGATGACCGTACACCGTTGACAAGCCGTTTTCATGCCTGATATAGAGCGCTTTACCAAAACCGGTGGGGCTCACAAAGATACGGTAAATGAAGCCGTCGGAGGCAGCATGAACTGTTTTTCCTGTTGTGCCCCCCGTTTTAAAATCGACTCCCGAGTGAAAATGGTCTGGCCTGAGCTCACCAAAATTGGCTGAAAGGATCAGTGGGATGTCCAGGGGAGGCTTAAGAATATTTGTTTTTTCAGGTCCTTCATAAATTGTAAAGAGGAATAAAACAATAAAGAATTTATGTATCATTTCAGGTTTACAGGTTCAGATTTTATAAATAATTGCAAATCTATTATACTCGATCCTTATGCCAAAGTATTACACTTATTTTTTTTGTAAATACAGAGAACAATGTTAATTTTGTATTAAATAATATTCTATGACCGAGCGTGAAGTTGAAGAGCTTACAGTGCTTAAAGGGAAAGTGGAGGAATTACTGAGCAGGTACGAGGGGATGCAGAACGACCTGATAAGCCTGAGGTCAGAAAAAGAGGAGTTGCAAAGACAGGTCCTCGTGAAGGAAAACGAACTGGTAGAACTTGAAAATAAATATAATAAACTGCAATTATCCGGTGCGGTAAAGGGAGATGAAGAGAGTGCCCGGCTTGCACGCAAAAGGATAAATAATTTAGTGCGGGAAATTGATAATTGTATTGCTCTTTTAAATAATATATAAACAATGGATGATAAACTTTCCATCAGGGTAAATGTAGCTGACAGGTATTATCCATTGAAAATTGGCAGGGATGAGGAAGAGAGAATAAGGAAGGCTGCCCGCCTGATCAACGAAAAGGTTCTGCAATATAAGCAGAAATATGTTGATAAGGATATACAGGACTTCCTGGCTATGGCAGCACTACAGTATGTGATACAACTCCTCGAGGTGAATAGAAGAGCTGATGACAGTGAAGTATCACAGAATATTAAGGAAATATCAGACAGAATAGATACTGTGTTGATAAAAAAAGAGTAAGAAAGCGTTCTTTTAAATAAAAGATAAATTTATTGCCCGCATTGTTTCTTCATTCATTTTTGAAACTCAACACTTTAAAAATTGGAGTGAAGCTTAATGTGACTAGGACAGGCCTCATTCACAGTTCGCCGTGAATCCCGGGAAACCGGGACAGTGGAAGTCCGAACCATATTAGCAACTCCATCCATGTCTAATGGGGTTTTTTAAAGTTGAGGAAACTCTGCGGGTTTTCATTTTAAATAAACATACAATGGTAGAATTAATACTAACAAGAATAACATTTACGTTACCTGATTTGCTTGTGTGTCTGGCTATCTTTGCCGGAGGAATGATACTGTCCTTCTTTGCCTGGCAGCTTCTGCTCAAAAGAAAGAGCGAGAAGATAATCACCGAAGCTGAAAGTGAAGCCGAAGTCCTTAAAAAGGAAAAAATACTCCAGGCAAAAGAAAAATTTCTTCAGCTTAAATCTGAGCATGAGAAATATATTGGTGAAAAGAACAATAAAATCTCCCAGGCTGAAAACAGGATTAAACAAAAGGAATCATCTCTGTCTCAAAAGCTGGAAGAAACACAGAGAAAGAATAATGAGCTTGAAGCCATACGTGAGAATCTTAATAACCAGCTCGAGATAATTGATAAACGAGGTGAAGAGCTGAGCCGTTTGCATAAGCAGCAGGTTGAACAGCTGGAAGCAATTTCGAGCCTTTCTGCAGATGAGGCGAAAAACCAGCTTATTGAATCTCTTAAGGAAGAGGCCAGGACCGAGGCTATGTCCTACATAAACGAAATAATGGATGAAGCCCGGATGACTGCCAATAAAGAAGCCAAACGAATAGTAATGATGACTATTCAGAGAGTAGCAACAGAATCGGCTATTGAGAATGCTGTTACGGTGTTCCATATCGAATCTGATGAAATAAAGGGAAGGATAATCGGTCGTGAAGGTCGTAATATCCGGGCCCTTGAAGCGGCCACCGGTGTCGAAATAATTGTTGACGACACCCCCGAAGCAATTGTGCTTTCAGCCTTTGATCCAGTGAGACGCGAAATAGCACGATTGGCCTTGCATCAACTGGTAAGTGATGGCAGAATACACCCGGCAAGAATAGAGGAAATAGTTGAAAAAACCCGCAAGCAGATAGAGGAAGAGATTGTTGAAGTTGGTAAAAGAACGGCTATAGACCTGGGTATACATGGATTGCACCCTGAACTGATACGCCTTGTGGGAAAAATGAAATACAGGTCGTCCTACGGGCAGAACCTGCTACAACATAGCAGGGAGGTGGCAAACCTGAGTGCAATTATGGCTTCGGAATTGGGACTTAATGCCAAACTGGCAAAGCGCGCAGGTTTGTTGCATGACCTTGGTAAGGTGCCTGATGATGAGCCCGAACTGCCACATGCTGTTTACGGGATGAAACTGGCTGAGAAATATAAAGAAAAACCAGAGGTTTATAATGCGATTGGAGCTCACCACGATGAGGTTGAAATGACATCATTGATAGCTCCTGTTGTCCAGGTATGTGATGCCATATCCGGTGCAAGACCCGGCGCCAGGAGGGAAGTCGTTGAATTGTATATAAAAAGACTGAAGGAGCTTGAGTCAGTAGCACTCGAATATCCCGGTGTTTTGAAAACCTATGCAATACAGGCAGGAAGAGAGCTGAGAGTGATAGTAGGGGCTGAGGCTGTGTCTGATAAGGAAGCCGAAGCAATGTCAAATGAAATAGCCAGGAAGATACAGGATGAAATGACATACCCGGGACAGGTGAAAATTACGGTTATAAGAGAAACAAGAGCTGTTAGTTATGCCAGATAAAAAAGTACTCAATATAGTCGGCGCCAGACCTCAGATTATTAAAGCATCAGCAATAAACCGCGTACTGCGAAGAGATTATACTGAGCAGGTTCAGGAAATAATACTTCACACAGGGCAACATTATGACAGAACACTGTCTGATGTTTTCTTTGAAGAACTCGAAATCCCAAAACCCGATTATAACCTTGGTGTTGGTTCGGCCCGTCATGGCAAACAAACAGCATCAATGATTTCAGGTATAGAGGAAGTGATTCTTAAGGAACAGCCTGATGCCGTCATAATTTACGGAGATACAAACTCGACCCTGGCCGCGGGTGTAGCTGCTTCAAAGCTTAAAGTGCCTGTGGCGCACGTAGAAGCAGGTTTGAGGTCCTACAGAAAGGAAATGCCTGAAGAAATAAACAGGGTGCTGAGCGATCATGTTTCGACCCTTTTGTTCGCACCAACCGATACAGCTCTCAAAAACCTGATTAAAGAGGGAATAAGACCCGATGCAGGCCCACCCTTTACAATCGATAATCCTAAAATATTTTTGTCAGGAGATATTATGTATGATAACAGCCTGTTCTACGGTGAACTGGCTGACAGGAAGATAAACGGATTTTTGGATGCCATAAACACCCGTCCTGAAAAATATATGCTGGCTACCATCCACAGGCAAAAGAATACGGATGACATAGAAAGGCTTAATACTATACTTAAGACACTTATTGAACTCTCTGTTCAGAATGATACCCGGCTTGTTTTACCCCTTCATCCGCGTACAGTACATGCCCTGGAAAAAGAAAACCCGGCCTTACTCCTGAAACTGACAAAAACCGATTCCGTCCGTCTGCTGCCACCAGTTTCTTACCTGGAGATGATTTTGCTTGAAAAAAATGCTGCAATAATTTGCACTGACTCGGGGGGAGTGCAGAAAGAAGCCCATTTTTTCAGGAGGCCATGCCTTGTACTCAGGGCAGAAACCGAATGGACGGAACTGGTAAAAAATGGTACCGCTGTGCTTGTCGATGCTGACAGTGATAAAATAAGGGAAGGCTTCCTGAAAATGATTAAATCAAATGATTTAAGTTACCCCGGATTCTACGGAAATGGTAAAGCTGCAGAATTTATGGTTGAAGAACTTATGGCCTTATAAGATCAGATTAAATCCAGAACCTTAAGGGCCAGGTCATTCATGATGGCTTTATAATCATTCAAGAACTTACCCGTAACCCGGTTGCCAATGGCAGAGCAAACGGTTATTGCTTTATGCCCCAGTAATGCTGATAGACCGTAAATTGCCGAACTTTCCATCTCATAATTAAGAATACGTTCTCCTTTAAACCGGAATGTCATTATCCTCTCATTGAGATCTTCAGATACAGGTGCAAGGGAAATCCTGCGGCCCTGAGGTGCATAAAACCCGGGGGTCGAAATGGTCATGCCCTGGATGAATCCCGTTTCTGAGAATTTATTAATCAATTCCCTGCCGGCATCAACAATATATGGCCGCGGAAGCCTCTCCGGCCACGAGGTGTGCCTGATAAATTCGGCTTCAAAATCAAGATCAGTTATATCCTCTATTCCCCGGTAATAGTTCATTACTGCGTCAAACCCTATGGCCCTGTTTGAAATTACAGGTTGCCCGGGCTGAAGATCCGGCTGGAGACCTCCGGAAGTGCCCAGCCTCACAATTGTGAGTATGGTTCTCTTGGCTAATTGTTTCCCTGTACCCAGGTCGTAGTTGAACAAAGCATCAAGCTCGTTTATGAGAATATCAATATTATCAGTACCAATACCACTCGATATAATACTTACTTCCTTTCCTTTATAGTCCCCCGTAACAGTAAAAAACTCCCTGTTATTCCTTCTAATCTTTATGCTCCCGAGGTGACCGGCAATCATACCAACCCTTCCGGGATCACCTACTATGATTATTTTTTTTGCCACATCCCCCGGTTTAAGCCTCAGGTGGAAAATACTGCCGTCATTATTGATAATAAGCTCAGTTTCTTTCATATTAATATTTTATGGTATAATGTTATCGGATTGCCAATTTAGAAAAAAGTCACGGTAATATACAGAAAGAGAACAATTTTAACCTATTTTTGTAATACTAAAAAACATAAAATAATTATTATGGCAATGAAACAAAGACAAACAATTATTATTACACTGGCAGTTATCATTGTTCTGCTTTTAATTTTCGGCAGCAGGATGTTCTATATAATTAGGCCGGGCGAAAGGGCAGTGATATTTAATACGTTAACCGGTGTACTGGACAATGAGAACATTGTTGGCACAGGACTGAGGGCTATTGCCCCATGGAACACTCTTTATAAATATGATGTAAAGGAGCAGAAAGCTGAAGAGACAATGGATGTACTCGACAAGAATGGTTTGAGTATTAATGTTGATGTGACAGTAAGATTCAATCCAGCATATGACAGGATAGGGTATTTGCATGAAGTTTTTGGAGCAAATTATGTTAACAGGCTTGTTATACCCGAAGTTAGGTCAACGGTGAGGCAGGTAACAGGACGTTATACAGCCGAGGAGATATACTCCACCATGAGAAGTGAGGTTGAAAGAGCCATAATTGATGAAACGGCTCTTATCCTCGGTAAGAATAACATCGAAATGAAAGCCTTACTTATCAGGTCAATTGGTTTACCTCCTGATATCAAGAAAGCTATCGAAAGTAAGCTTACAAGGGAGCAGGAAGCCCTTGCCATGAGGTATATTAATGAGAGGGAGAGACTTGAAGCGGAACGAAAATTAATTGAAGCAGAGGGTATTGCTAATTACAACCGTATGATAAGTGCAAGTCTTACCGACAGGATACTTACCCAAAAGGGTATTGATGCCACCCTTAAGCTTGCTGAATCTCCTAATGCAAAGATTGTTATTGTGGGCTCGGGTGATAACGGCCTGCCACTGATACTGGGAAATTATTAATGATTTCTCTATAAAAATCAAGCTGTCTCAAAAGTCAAATTGAGACGGCTTCTTTTTCAAATTTCTAAACATTATGGGTATAATGTTCTTTAATTTCACTTTCATAAGCAATACAACAATGACTATTTAAATTTGAGTTATCTATGGATTATAAAACACCGTAGATTAAAAAACGTCAAATAAGATGATTGTTTTTTAAAACACTGATTTTCTGGACAACCCGGTGAAATCAGGATCACTTAAATGATCTCCCTATGCTTATCATTTAAGATCATGTCTGTTAAAAATTGTTAAGCCACAAGAGTAAAGACTTTTTCAGGGCATAATAATGGTTTTTTTAACATATTTTTGTAGCCGTTCGAAAACAATATAGTGTAATCTCTTGTTTTAGTGATAAATAGGCATTGCTGGATATAAATATGTTAAGAAGGCTTTTTCTGTTGATTATTATCTCTGCCATCCCGTCTATGGCCTGTATGAGCACCGGCTTAAAAGACAGGAAGGACAGGGCGGATGACCCTGTCTTAAGGCAAAAGGCCATGGAAGCAGTTAAAATTACCGAAGCTCCGGTAATTGACGGAAAACTGGATGAGGAGATATGGCTTAAATCTGAACTGGCTGACAATTTTGTACAATATTCACCATACAGCGGCTCTCCGAGTAAATTTCGTACGGAAGTAAGAATTCTTTATGATAATTCGGCAATTTACATAGGCGCAATGATGTATGATCCTAATCCCGACAGTATCTATACTGAACTGGGTGAGAGGGATTCTGATTACGGACTTAATGCTGACCAGTTTGCTGTTGATATCAGTCCTTACAATGATGGTATAAATGGTGCTACATTCAAGGTGTCAGTCTCAGGTGTTCAATCTGACAAGATACCCACCTCAGACCACCGTAGCAGGAGCGATACCTGGGATGCCGTCTGGGAAAGCAGGACATCAATAATTGAGAATGGATGGGTGGCAGAGATAAGAATTCCTTATTCTGCCTTACGGTTTCCTAAAGCTGAGGTACAAACCTGGGGAATTAATTTCTGGCGGGAGGTAAGAAGAAGCCGTGAACAGTCGTCCTGGAACTATGTAGACAGGGAGACGGGTTCAACTTTCAATCATCTGGGCGAACTTAGCAGTATAAGAGACATTGAACCTCCTCTGCGACTTTCTATGACACCTTATGTCTCGGCGTACCTTGAGAAAAATCCGTACCGGTCCCGCCCAGGGTTTACATATAACGGGGGACTTGACCTCAAATATGGAATTAATGAATCATTTACCCTGGATGCTACACTGGTTCCCGATTTTGGACAGGTTCAATCAGATGACCGGGTGCTTAATCTTAGCCCGTATGAAGTACGTTACAATGAGAAACGACCCTTTTTCATGGAAGGAACGGAACTGTTCAATAAGGGTAATATTTTTTATTCCCGAAGGATAGGTTCTGCCCCAAAGGGATATTATAATGCATATGACAGTCTCGGCCCTACTGAAGAGGTTGTATATAATCCAGGTGAGTCATCACTGATAAATGCCACCAAGATATCAGGAAGAACAAAATCCGGACTTGGAATAGGTGTTTTTAATGCTATGACCAATTCAATGTATGCTACTGTTGAGGATATTGAAAGCGGAGACAAAAGACAGGTTATGACTGATCCCTTAACGAATTATAGTATGATTGTTCTTGATCAGAGCATGAAAAATAATTCTTATATAAGCCTGGTTAATACAAATGTCTGGAGAAACGCAGAGAAAGATGAAAATTTCTATACGGCAAACGTTAGCGGCACCGAATTCAGCATCAGGGACAGGAGCAGGCAATATTCTTTTTCAGGACAGGCAGCAGTATCCCAGAAATACTATAAAGATATTGAAAATGATTTTGGCCATGCTTTTCATTTCAGGACCGGAAAAACCGGTGGCGCACTGAGACTGGAGTACGTGCTTGAGGCTTCATCCGATACCTATGACCAAAATGACATGGGCTATATGAAGCGGAATAATGAATTGCAAAACCAGGTGAATATTTCCTATAATATTTTCAAGCCATTCTGGAAAATACTGAACTCGAGAACATCTTTCTCATTTATGCATATGATGCTTTATGTCCCAAGAGTATTCACCGGTGCGGAGTTTAATTTCAACTCTAATGTTACTTTCATTAATCATGCCATGGTTTTTCTGAGGGCCCGGTATAAACCATATGGGGAGGATGATTATTACGAACCCAGGGTCGAAGGCTGGTTTTATCACCGTGGCCGGGAGTTCGCGACGAATGTATGGTTGAGCTCAGACAGAAGTAAAAAAGTGTCGGGCAATATACGGGTAAGCTATAATAAGATATGGTCTCCCTATGACCAGTACCAGTATTCATTTTCCTTCGGCCCAACATTAAAACTTACTGACAGGTTTTCCTTGAATTATGATTTTGAAATACGCAAGAGAATAAATGATATCGGGTACGTCGACAGTAATGATGAGCAGGAAATAATATTCTTTGGACTCAGGAATAATATGACGGTCGAAAATAAGCTGCAAACGGCCTATATCTTTTCAGCTGATTCCTATCTTTCATTACGATTGCGTCATTACTGGTCCAGGGCTGATTACCTGGACCAATATTATACCCTTAACACTGACGGCTCCCTGACTGATGCAGACCTGGATGACAATTTTGATTATAATTATAATGCCTGGAATATAGATCTTGTTTATACCTGGAGATTTGCACCGGGTAGTGAGATGTCTGTTGTATGGAAAAATTCCATTTACTCCGGTACGGAGCAGATTTTTTATGATTTTGGGCAGAATATGCGCCATATGTTTGAAACCGGCATGACTAACAGTTTGTCTTTGAAAATATTATACTACTTTGACTGGATGAATTTAAGGAAGAAAAGCTAATTTATCCAAATTAGCATAATCCTTTTATTATCTACTGTTTGGTTTTAAAATTGGACTGTTAATGAAATTCAGGTTTTTCTTACTTGCATCACTTATTTTACCGGTATCAGTATTTAATATTACTGATGTTGATGCCCAGGTTCTGTATGAAAAGAAAACTCTTGAAGCCGTAAGAGCGACAGAGCCACCTGTTATTGATGGAATTATTGATGAGCAGGTATGGCAGACCTCAAATATTGCAGGTGACTTTATACAGTATTCCCCATATGGAGGCCAGCCTTCGAAGCTCGATACCGAAGTAAGATTTCTTTTTGATGACGAGGCGGTTTATATTGCTGCGATGATGTATGATACTTCACCTGACAGTATTTACAGGAATCTTGGTCAAAGGGATAATGATCGTGATCTGAATGCCGATTTTTTTTATGTCGATATCAGTACATTTAATGATGGCTTAAACGGAGAAACATTTAAAATATCTGCATCGGGAGTGCAGTCAGATATGAAAGCCAGGTCATCAGGTGAAAGGAGAGACAGGAGACATGGTGATTCAAGCTGGGATGCAGTATGGTACAGCAGTGTCAGGATAAATGAGACGGGCTGGGTTACTGAGGTGAAAATACCTTTTTCAGCCCTGCGCTTTCCATCAAACCAGGTCCAGACCTGGGGTGTCAATTTCTGGAGAGAAATAAGGCGTTACAGGGAGATTTCTTCCTGGAATTATGTTGACAGGGAAGCCGGTTCCACATTCAACCACCTGGGCGAGGTAAGCAGGCTGTCAGATATAGTACCACCGGTCCGCTTCAGTTTTACACCCTATGTATCAGGATATATTGAAAAATATAACGGACAGGAGCCAGATTATACGGCAAACGGTGGTGTTGACATTAAATACGGGATAAATGAGAGCTTTACACTTGATGCAACATTGATCCCTGACTTCGGCCAGGTTCAGTCAGATGATATGGTTCTTAACTTAACTCCCTATGAGGTTAAATACAATGAAAGAAGGCCTTTTTTCATGGAAGGTACGGAGCTTTTCAACCGCGGCGATATTTTTTATTCGCGCCGCATTGGTTCTATGCCCAGGTATCACAATAACGCAGCTGACAGCCTGGAGGATAATGAAATACTGAGCAATAATCCGCAGGAGTCTTCCCTGATCAATGCAAGCAAAATATCAGGGCGTACGAAGTCAGGGCTTGGGATAGGTTTTTTTAATGCCATTACCAGGGAAATGTATGCCATCATAACTGACACCCTTACTTACGGGGAAAGGCATGTTACAACAGGCCCTCTAACAAATTATAATATGTTAGTTCTTGATCAGACACTCAAAAACGGTTCATTCGTGAGTCTGATGAATACAAATGTATGGCAACCGTGGGATCATAACGAAAAAAAATATACAGCCAATGTAAGCGGAGCAGAACTCAAGTTACAGAATGCCAGTAAGCTGTACTCCGTATCAGCGAGGGCTACGCTAAGCCAGAAATATAACAGCGGGGCAGAGAATGAATTTGGCCATTCCTATCAACTTGAAGGTGGTAAGACAGGAGGGAAATTCAGGGCTTCGTACTCTCTGTCGGCCTTATCAGATACATATGACCCCAATGACATGGGTTATCTGAGAAGAAATAATGAGTTTAATAATTCCGTTGAATTTTCATATAATACCTTCCAGCCATTCTGGAAAATATATACTACCCGGAATAGTATATCATTTAATTACAGCCAGTTATATTGCCCGCGGCTTTATACGGGATCTTCAATAAGTTTAAATTCCATGACAATCTTCAGTAACTATTGGTCTCTTATGATAAGATCTGATTATAAGCCGGCGGGCGAGGATGATTATTATGAACCAAGAATACCGGGCAGGTATTATCACCGGCCTGAGGAATTGATGGGCTTTATTAAATTTGACACTGACAAAAGTAAAAGGTTCTACTTTAATTTTTCTGCTTCGTTCACAAAGATCTTCTCCGAAGATGAACAATTCATTTATTCCTTCTCTGCAGAGCCTGAAGTAAAATTGTCATCAAGAGCCGTTGCTGGGGTTAATGTATCATATCAGAAAAATGTCAATGATATTGGTTTTGTCTCAAGCAATATGGATGATATCTTTTTCGGATTAAGGGACAATTCAACCATTTCTTCTACTTTAAATCTTGAATATATCTTCATTGCCGATATGTACATTACCTTCAGGATGCGTCATTACTGGTCAAGGGCTGACTATGCGGATGACTATTTTCTCCTGGGGAACGATGGTTCTCTTTCTTCCGTAATTTACGAGGATGATCACGATTATAACTATAATGCCTTTAATATAGATATGGTCTACACCTGGAGATTTGCCCCCGGCAGTGAAATGTCGCTGGTCTGGAAAAATTCCATTTATGCAGATTCAGAAGAAATATATTATGATTTTGAGGATAATATCCGGCATATGTTTGAAACGGGTTCAACAAACAGCTTGTCCCTGAAAATATTGTATTATCTTGATTGGATGTATTTCCAAAAAAGAAGGTAATTTTGCAGAGAATAAAAGCTAACAGAAAATGATCCAGAGAATACAAACCCTTTATCTTGCTCTTGCTGCAGCCTTATCAGGATTTTTGCTGAAAGGCCCCATAGTTAGATTGCTTGGTATTGAGAATCAGATTTATGAGTTGAATTACAAAGGTATATATGCCCTTGAAAACGGACTAGCTAGCAATGTAATTGAAAAGAGTCTGCCACTCACCATAATATTGATAGCTGTCCCGGTGCTGTTTCTCCTGGCAATTTTCCTTTTCCGGCGCAGGAAATTACAGCTCAGAGTGACTGTTTTTGCAAGTCTCTTACTGGCAGGGGCCTTTCTGCTGCTGTTGTTTTATATTTTTTATACCGGCAGCAAGCTTGAAGCTGAGCTGATTTTCAATATCAAGCTTGTCTTCCCCTTTGCCGGTGCAATATTTGGTTACCTTGCCTTCAGGAATATTCTGAAGGATGAATTATTGATTAAATCGTATGACAGGATACGTTAATGGTAATTAAAGAATAACCATGTGTTCCTGGTCAGTTATCTTTTCACAGTAGTGGCATTTTAATGCTACATTCTTCTTGGATACCACCTTGAATCTGGTTGTAACGGATTCAAAATTTGTTATACATTTCGGATTTACGCATCTGGCAATACCGATAATCTCATCCGGAACCCTGACAACACTTTTTTCCACAACTTCGTATCCTCTTATAATATTAAGCTTGGCATCAGGAGCTACCAGTGCTATACGGTTGATATCATCATCTTCGAAAAATATTCCTGCCAGCTTGATAATTGCTTTCCTGCCGAGCTTCTTGCTTTCAAGGTTTGTACCAAAAGTGATCTGATTGTTTATCTTATCCAGCCCCAGTATCTGTATAACCTTGAATAAACCGGATGCGGGTATATGGTCAATAACTGTTCCGTTTTCAATTGCACTTACACTTAACTGTTTTGGTTCTTTCATGATCATATTTTTTTATTTCAGGTTAAGTAAGCGGGTTATTATAGCCTGCCGGGTATATACCCCGTTCAGGGCCTGCTGGAAATAATATGATTTTTCATTCATGTCAACATCTGTATGTATCTCATTTACACGCGGTAACGGGTGCAGTATTTTCATGTTTTCCTTTGTTTCGCGGAGCATATGATTGCGCAGGACATATACATTTTTTACCTTTTCATATTCCATGGGATCACTGAAACGTTCTTTCTGAACCCTTGTCATATAAATTATGTCAGCTTCTTTTATTATCTCCGTGAAGTCTGAATGTTCATAATACCTTAATCCGAGTTTATCCAAGTAGAGTTTATATTCCACCGGTATCCGGAGTTCTTCAGGGGATATGAAATTAAAGGTTGTATTCCATCTCGACATTGCCATTAATAGTGAGTGTACTGTACGTCCGTATTTGAGATCACCAACCAGGAAGAGATTAAGTTTATCAAGACTGCCCTGGGTTTTTCTTATTGAGTACAGGTCGAGCATAGTCTGTGTAGGATGCTGGTTGGCACCGTCGCCTGCATTTATCACCGGCACATCGGCTATTTCACTGGCGAGGCGGGCGCTTCCTTCGATTGGATGCCTCATCACTATCATGTCACAGTAATTAGTAACTGTACGAATTGTGTCGTTCAGGGTTTCTCCCTTGGTGACACTTGATGAGGAAGCATCGGTGAAGCCTACTATCTTTCCTCCAAGTCGTGATATGGCACTTTCGAAACTAAGACGTGTGCGGGTTGAAGGTTCAAAGAAAAGGGTGGCAATGACTTTCCCTTCCAGTAAGGTCTGACTCGGTTGTTTTTCGAATTCTTCGGCAAGATCGAGTATTGATACCATCTCATCGGTACTCAGATCATCGATCGAAACCAGGCTCTTTTTATTCATTAATCAGTGATTTAAATGATTAAAAATTGTTAATTAAACAAAGTTACAAACTATGAAATATTTAGACCTCTTTGTTAATAATTAATTAATAAATACCTTCTCAAACTCGAGTTTTTCAATCAATTCAAATTTTTTCCTGATTTTATTTTCAAGGGAAGCCCTGAAATGTACTTTTAACGAACAATCCAGATCAAAAACCTGGTCACTCTGTTCGAGGTTATCCTCCTTGATAACCTTCATTACATCATTCATAGCTTCATATGGAAATTTCAAATGATAGGTGCAATTTATTATTCCTGTTACTATTACAGTATTTTCCAGTGCCTGCCTGGCAGCATTACGGTAGGCGTTTATCAGGCCTCCGGTACCCAGCAGTGTTCCACCGAAATATCTTACTACGATGATCAAAATATTGGTAAGATGGAATGATTTTATCTGACCCATTATGGGATTACCTGCAGTGCCCGCCGGTTCACCATCATCATTCACTCGCCAGTCATCATCCCCGGTACCCAGTTTGTATGCATAACAGTGGTGTCGGGCATCATGGTATTGCTTTCTGACTCTGTTGAGTACTTCTTTTACGCCCTCAACGCTATTAACAGGGGTGGCAACAGCAATGAATTTGCTTCCCCTGTCTTTGAACTGACCGCTTGCTTCTCCGCTTATGCTCCTGTACTCGTCTTTCATCGCATAAAATAGTTAAAGGTAGCTGAGAAAAATAATTGTGATTATTGATAAGGCAATTCCGGCCTTATTAAGTATGCTCAGCTTCTCCCCGAAAAAGAAAAGAGCTATTATTACTGATAACACCACTATGCCCATATTATTGATCCCAAATACAATTGAACTGTCAAATATCCTGGTCTCAAGGGCCATAATGAGCCCGTAAAGCGATCCAAAATTGACAATGCCGAGAATAATCCCGGCCATGATTATTTGAAGCATTTTTTTTGTTTCCTGCCTTCCCCTCCTGAAAAAACTGAATATTACCCCGGTCACTGCAGATATGGAGAATAAGATTGAGGAGAAAAGTATTGAACTCCGGTCAACAATATGAATCTCCTGTGTATATTTAATCAGTGAATCAATCAGACCGGCTCCAAGGAAAAGCACAACTGGCAGCAAAACGACCTGGATGCCTCTCTTTTTTGTTTTGTCCCTGTTATATGTAGTCATAAATACCGATAATAGAGCAAGGAGAATCCCGGTTATTTTAAGAACGGTTATTTCTTCATTGAAATAAAAGAGAGAGAAAGTTATAGGTATTACCACTGACATTTTCGAGGCAACCGATGTTACGGCTATTCCTGCTTTCTGAGTCGACAGGGCTATTACAAAGAACATTACTATGAAGAGGATGCCGATTATAACAGCCATGTGTAGCCACCCGGAATTAAAATCATTTCTTGCCGGCAGTCCGCCAATTACAAAACCAAGTATTGCAGCGGCAAAATAGTTTATTACTATTATCCTGAAAGTATCCAGCTTCATATTGCCCGCTATCTTGAAGACAACCATAATAGCTGCAGTGGATATTATACAGAGGAGAAGATAAATCATATTTTCCCCTCCTCGTATTTTTTTATCAGTGCATTTGCAACCGAATGTAATAATCTGATATCCTTAACCGGGGCCATGCTTATTCGTTCCATAATCCTCCCTTTCAGTGTTTTATTCCTGCTTACTGTTGTTCCTTCAAGCAACTTTACTATTTTCTCTTGAATTACAGTCACAGAGCCTGAACCTTCTTTCGGACGTTTATCAGAAATATTTACCAGTTGCTGATTCCGTCCCAGTTCGTAGGCATACAGCATAACTGCATGTGAAAGGTTGAGTGAGGGGAAGCTGGCTGCCATCAATACTGTGCTGGTAATGTGACATAATTTAAGCTCTTCGTTTGTCAATCCTGATTCCTCCCTTCCAAATACAATTGCAACCTTACTGTATTCATCCTGCCTCTCATAAAGGAAAGGTCTCAGCTGCTTAATATCAATATATTCTCCCCTGGTTATCCGCTGTTTTGCAGTGGTTCCAATAACCAAACCGAAGTCGTGCACAGCGTCCTCAAGTGTTTCAAAAACACCGGCATTATCAAGTATGTCCTTTGAACCATGGGCCAGCCACAGGGCCTTACCTTCCTTAAACTCACAGGGCTTAACAAGAATTAATTTTCTAAAGCCCATTGTTTTTATTGCGCGTGCAGCCGCACCTAAATTTTCAGGCACTTTGGGTTCAACAAGGATGAATGAGATATCCACTTCTGAAATTTTTTACAAATATTTCGAAAAAATACCGTATCAGAAAATAATATATAAATTTGTGTGTGCATCGAAAAAATGAGGCTATGAATGTACTTTTAGACGAGAAAGATCTTAACAAGTTAATCGTGGTGGGTGACAGGATCCTTATAAAACCAAAAACCCCACAGTCAAAAACCAAATCAGGCCTGTATCTTCCCCCTGGGGTTCAGGAAAATGAGAAAGTTCAGGTGGGATATGTTTTGAAGGTTGGTCCTGGTTATCCAATACCTTCAGTAACGGATGTTGACGAGCCGTGGAAAAAAAGAACTGAAGAGCCACAGTATGTTCCCTTGCAGCCGAAAGAAGGAGATCTTGCAGTATACATGCAAAATACAGCTGTGGAGATAGAATTTAACAGGGAAAAATATGTTGTGGTATCTCAATCAAGCATACTCCTCCTTGTAAGGGATGAAGGATTATTTGAATAGACCCGTTTTATCAAGCCCCCATTAAATTAAGTAAGTCATATGAAATTAAAATTATTCCTGCCTGCTCTGTTTTTATTTTTAATTCTTACTGCCATTGTTTCACTCCTGGTTTTGAGAAAAGCGAATTCCGGGAGGCTGAAAAACGAAATTGCCCAATATTCAGGCAGTGAAAGTTGCAAACCCTGTCATGAAAAGTTTTACCGGCTCTGGCATGATTCTTTCCATGGTCTGGCCATGCAGCCTGTAACAGGCGATTTTATCAAAAAAAATATACATTCATTTGGGCAGGAAATAAGAGTGGGCACCGATACGTTTAAAGTTACCTTAGAAGGTGACACTCTTCTTTTCACTGAGAAGAAAAGATCAGGCATAAGCACTGACTATCCTGCTGTTCATGCAATGGGTGGAAAGTATATTTATTATTTCCTTACACCATTACCTGGCGGCCGCCTTCAGGTTTTACCCCTTGCTTACGATTGCGATACCCATAGCTGGTATAACAATCCTGAAAGCGGTGTGAGACATTTTGAAACTATTGAGGATGCGCCCCTCGACTGGATGAGTCATCTTTACACATTCAATACTACATGTTATAATTGTCATGTGAGTCAGTTGGAAACTAATTATAAGCTGGAAGATAATACCTATAATACCAAATGGAGAGAACCGGGTATAAACTGTGAAACATGTCATGGGCCTAGTTATGAACACATAGCTGAATGTGTAGAAGCAGGGGAGGGGGAAACACCTGATGACCTTAAGATAGTGCAGACCCGTGAATATACCCCCGCACAGCATAACGCCGCATGCGGCTCATGCCATGCCAAGGCAACTGTTATTGCCGGATCATTTGAACCGGGTGGACGGTTTTATGATTATTTTGACCTTATAACTATTGAGAACCCTGATTTTTATGCTGATGGGCGTGATCTTGGTGAGAACTATACAATGACCACATGGGAAATGAACAAATGTGCTGAAAGCAGTGATATGCATTGTGTGAGCTGCCATACATCAAGTGGCAGGTACCGTTTTGCAGGAGAGAATGAGAATGATGCCTGTATGCCATGCCACGCTGACAAGGTAAGCGATGTAAGCGCCCACAGCTTTCATGAACCTGACTCGGAGGGCAGTAAATGTATCTCATGTCATATGCCAAAAACCATTTTTGCCCGGATGGACAGGAGTGATCATTCTTTTCGCCCACCAATGCCACAGGCCACAATCGCTTTCGGTTCGCCTAATGCCTGCAATATATGCCATGACCGGGAATCAGCCGAATGGGCTGAGAAAGAGATAGGGAAAACACACAAGCGTGAATACCAGCAAGATGAAATAGAAAATGCCTATTTGATCAGAAAGGCAAGGGAAGGTGACTGGTCATATCTCGATAAAATACTATCAGGCCTTGATAGCGGGCAGTATAATAAGATATATACAACATCATTCATACGTTTGCTTGAAAATTGCAGTGATCCGGCAAAATGGGAAGTTATGTTGAAATTAACACACCATGAATCTCCACTTGTAAGGGGGGCTGCTGCTCACAGTCTCTATACCAGTGATTCCAGGCAGTCTTTTGAACGGCTGACTGAGCTTGTTGAGGATGATTTCAGGGTGGTAAGGATAAATGCGGCTTTCGCACTAAGTTCATTCCCTGACAAATATATTACCGAATTAAACAGGACTAAAATATCTGAGGCTCTCCGGGAATATGAAAACTCACTTATAACACATCCCGATGACTGGTCAGCTTATTACAATCTTGGCAACTTTTACAGTAATCTCAATGATTTTGAAAGAGCACTTCAGGCATATAATACTTCGATAATAATTTACCCTGAAGCGATCATGCCAATGGTTAATGCCGGCTTTATTTATTCATTACAGGGAAACTACAACAAGGCTGAAGAGATGTTTACACGGGCTCTCTCTTATGAACCCAACCATGAGGCTGCCTTGCTAAACCTGGCACTTCTGTACGGTGAGACAGGGAAGAGGGAACTGGCAAAGCAATACTTTAAACGCCTGATGGATGCAAGTGAGAAAAATTCAGTGGCGTCCTATAACCTTGCAATACTTGAATCGGAGACCGATATGGCGAAATCAGTGGAGCTTAGCCGGAAAGCTATGGAATGGGAGCCTGATGAACCCAAATATGCCTATACTCATGCTTATTATCTTCTACAAACAGATAAAACAGAAGCTGCAAAGAACATACTTCATGAGATAATTGGGGCTGACAGTACTTTTTTTGATTCATACTTCCTCTTATCCACTATTTACATCAACCAGGGTGATTCAGCAAAAGCAGTAGCTATCCTTAATAAAGCAATGGATAATGTAAATCTTACACCAGATCAGAGGCAGGCAATTCAAAACAGGTTAGATCAGCTCTGAAAAAAAATGAAAATTAGCAGGAATATAACTTCGGTATTTGAAAAAAATGATTTGATTACTGTCCGGGAGGAATACCCTGGTTATTCATTTTTTTATATTAATTTCATCGTGCATCAAGATAGGGATATTTATCTGGCAATGAAAAATTTATCAGCTTACCTGGTAAATAATGGACTGCAAGTATTGATTGGCTTTGCCTTTGGCTTTCGAAGCCCTGTAATTAATGATTCATCCAATGAACTCGTTTGTTTAATATTCCTGAAGCATAGTGTTTCATCCGGCTATCAGATTCAATTAATATGTACTGATAGCAGGAATGTTAAAACAATAAGAAACCCGGGAAACGCCATCATTAAAACTGTCAATCATTATGATTGTTTACTTTTTTTCATAAGCAACATACAGTATGATCAGTTGGATGATTGCTACAGTCAGGCTTACTCTGCATTTAAAATACTTGGCAAAATACTTAAAGATAACACTATCAGCTATAATAACCTTGCTCGCACATGGCTTTATCTTCATAATATACTGGCTTGGTATAGTGATTTAAACAGGGCCAGAACTGACTTTTATACTGAAGAGAATATCTTTGGCGGTCTTATTCCGGCCAGCACCGGGATCGGGCTGGACAATATTGAGGATAAGTGCCTTTCGGTCAATGCTTTTGCTCTTAAAGCGAAAGATGAAAAGGGGAAGGTAAGAATGGTTGATTCCCCGATGCAGTGTGATGCAATAAACTATAAAAGCTCGTTCAGCAGGGCGGTGGAGATCATTTTCAAAACATCAAAAAAACTGATCATTAGTGGAACGGCTTCAATTAACGACAAAGGGAAGACACTCTATAAAAATAGTGTTGTAAATCAGATAGAGCACACCATGGATGTGGTGAAGGCCATTCTGGTTAATGAGAAATACGATTGGGATAATATTGTACGCGCTATTACATACTTTCCGGATACACAGCATATAAAGCATTTCAAGGATTATTGCATTGACAGGGGAATTGACACTTCTTACATTCTATCTGTTGGTGGTACAGTATGCAGGGATGATTTGCTGTTTGAGATTGAACTCGATGCAGTTAAACCATTATAATATCAAGACGCGTAAAGCGAAAATACCTTAAATTCCCTGTTGAATTGTTCAATATCATTTTTCCATCTTTCCCTTTCCTGATTAAGTGGGCTACTGTCAGAAATGGTCATTCTGAGACTACTGTCACCGGAGAGTATATCAAAGGGCATCAACTCCTCCTCATATTCATAGGGTGGGTCTTTAAATTCAAGCATGCCTGATATATCGTTTATCTTTTTAAAAATACAGGCAGCTGCGTATACAGGTTCGTATAGATTGTAATCAGTAATGTGAATCTGAATTCCACTGCAGTATTCTCCGGCAAATTTATGGAAAGTTGGGATGAAGTTATGCAGCCTGAAAGCACAGCCCGGGATTTTCATCTTGCTGAGTTCGTGAATTATTTTTTCATTATCAATGAACGGAGCACCACAGAGTTCGAACGGCAGGGTGGTACCCCGGCCCTCCGAAATATTAAGTGCTTCAACAAGTACCATTCCGGGGTACACCATTGCTGTATTAACCGAAGGCATGTTTGGTGACGGCAGTACCCAGGGTAAACCGGTATCCGGCCAGGTCATCGCTCTATTCCATTCTTCCATTTCAATTACGGTTAAGCTACAGTTGATATCTTCTCTTTCATTTATCCACCCGGCCATTTCTCCTATCGTCATTCCATGGCACAGGGGTATCTCTGCACCACCGACAAATGTATAGAATTCTCTTTTTAAGAGGGCTCCGTCCCTTTTAATACCGCCGAGAGGGTTGGGCCTGTCAATCACCAGAACAGGTATATTTTTTTCGGCACAGGCTTCCATGCAATTTTTCAGGGTCCAGACATAGGTATAAGGCCTTGTGCCAACATCCTGCAGATCAACCATCAATATTTCAGTGTCAGCAAGCATTTTACCTGTCGGCTTCCTTGTCTTCCCGTATAAACTGTATACGGGAACATCATATTTTGGATCCTTATACCCTTCCCATTCTATCATATTATCCTGTGTCTGGCCAAACAGACCATGCTGCGGGCCGAATATAGCTGAAAGGTGAACGGATCCGGATTTAATGACTTTATCTATTATATGTTCATACATTCTGTTTATGCTCGAGGCATGACACAGGACACCGACTTTCTTGTTTTTCAACAGGGGAAGTACCTGCTTCTCATAATTGTCTAAGCCTGTTTTTACCATATGTTTAATTAATTGAAAGTGTTCTAATAAACAAATCCTCAAACAGAAATGTTATTCTGATGTAAGGTTTTAACCGGCGATGCTTTAAAAATTGCTATGATATATGAATGTTTTTTAACATCCTTTAAGCAAGTTGATGGCAAAATAAATATAAAATGTTCATTATTTAATTAAATGAGATTAAATTTGCATGTTCAAAATGAAGATATTAAAATACCGGTCATATTTATTCCTGAATAATAATGCTTCACTTCCCATCAGCGGTGCTGATAGTTCTTTTGCAGTACCCTTATCGTTTGATGTCAGTTTAAATGAAGGTACTGTAACAGTTTCTGATATGTTTGACCTTTACCGCTATGAGAATTTGCTGTATACCATCGAAATGAGCGGGGAGGAAATAGATAGATATCTCGAATATTCTTACAGTCAGTGGTTTAATACACTGTCGGGTCCCGACGGAAATTTGTTTGAAACAGAGATTTATGAAGGGATATACAGGTTTAAAAACAGGACTTATAACTTTGATTCTGCCGCCGGTATGGATTATATTGTCGACGTAAGCAAGCCTGACGGGGATAAAATATTTATAGAGTCCTTCCCGGATGGCAGGGTATTTGAGCATGACAGAAGCTACAGCGTAGCTCTTAGTTCATGCCGTGGAAGTGGGGGGGGAGATCACCTGTCTCACGCCAGTTCTCTTCAAAATGAAGACTTGCAAAGCAGGTTATTAAAGTCTACTGATAAAGATCTGCGGTATTATATGATCAGGTGGTTCGAAGAAAATGAGAATATAATAATTGAAACTGACAATAACTGGTACCTTATACCTGAACACTGGGTGTCGGTAGCAGGTAACAGAGAATATAAGGCACTATTTGATAATTGTAATAACAGATGAAATGAAGCATAATATAATGAAAACCAGATTGGGAATAACAGTTCTATTACTTGTTATAGGATTTTTTGTCTCCTCATACTCAGTTGTATGCGATGATAACAAACCGAAAGGCCCTGAAGGCAGGGCGAAAAATGTAATTTTAATGATAGGTGACGGTATGGGTATAACCCAGGTTTCAGGGACTATGACAGTCAGCGGAAATAAACTGAATATGACCACCACAAAAAACATAGGTTTTGCCAGAACCCAGTCTTATGATAATTATGTTACTGATTCAGCTGCAGGAGGTACTGCAATTGCTTCGGGAAAGAAAACACGTAATGGCATGATAGGCATGGGGCCGGACAGTATCAATGTTGAGCCAATAACTGAATTGTTGAGGAGAAAGAAAAAGATGTCATACGGGTTGGTAAGTACAAGTGCTGTTACCCATGCAACACCGGCATCATTTGTCGCTCATAATATCAACAGAAATGATTATGAGGGAATAGCCCTTGATTTTGTAAGATACCAGCCCGATGTATTTATCGGGGGAGGGAAATCAAATTTTGTTAAGAGGAGAGATCAGAGAAACCTGGTAAAGGTTCTTGAAAATGATGGATATGAGGTTGTTTTTACCATGGAAGACCTGCTGAAGGTTAAAACTGAAAAAGTAGCCGGTTTGCTTGCCGATGGTCATCTCCCAAGGTACTCTGAAGGACGGGATTACATGTTGGCCGAAGCCACAAATGCAGCTTTAGGAATTCTTAGCCGTAACGATAATGGTTTTTTTCTGATGGTGGAAGGATCACAGATAGACTGGGGCGGGCATGATAATAATCCCCAGTATGTTATTGAAGAAACCTATGATTTTGACCTTGCCGTTGGTGTGGCTCTGCAGTTTGCAGCAAGAGATAAGAATACACTGATAATAGTAACCGCTGATCATGAAACAGGAGGCATGGCCCTTACGGGTGGTAATCTTGAAGACCGGTCAGTTCTTGCGAGTTTCTCAACTAACGGGCATACAGGGGTGGTAGTTCCGGTATTCTCCTTTGGACCCGGAGCCGAAAACTTCACAGGTTTTTTCGATAATACAGAATATTATGTGAAAATAAAAGAAACTCTCAGAGTACGCTAGGAAGAGATTAAACCGGAAATAATTTTCATGTATTGATATGAAATTGAAAACTGTTGGCATACCGTACCTGCTACTAATTGCCCTGCTGTCCTTAAATGCAATGCTTAAATCCCAGGATATTAAAACTCTTGAGATAGATTCTCAACTGCCCATCAGCCCCTTACTCTATGAAATATCAGGTATGTGTTTTTATAATGATAAGATATATGCCCTGAATGATGGGGGAAACGGTTCATATATATTCAAACTTGATATTGAAACAGGTAAACTGGAAGAAAAGTACAGGATCCGTGATATACGCAATAAGGATTGGGAAGAACTTTCAATATTTGGTGCTTATCTTTATATAGGAGATTTTGGTAATAACAGTGGAAAAAGGAGTGACATGGTTATATACAGGGTAAAGATTGACAGCCTGCATTACCCTGATCCGCCTATTCTTACCACGGGGCTTGAATATCTCCTGAAGAAAAAAGCAAAGGTGCGTAAAAGTGATAATGAATGGGATTGCGAGGCAATGACGGTAAACTCTGATGGAATATATTGTTTTTCAAAAAACAGGAAAGACCTGACTACAAATCTTTATTATGTCAGGGAGGGTATTAACAATATCCTGAGCCCGCTAGCTTCATTTGATCCGGGTTTCCTGGTAACAGGCGCTTATTATTACGGCAGTGGAAGATCTTTGTTTCTATGTGGCTATTACAATAATGAAACTTACCTGGTGCAGTTCAAAAATACTGATGGTGTAAGTATAGCCGGCCGATACGACAAATATATTTTGCCCGAATTAAAATACACACAGGTAGAATCCGTTTTTGTCAGGGGAAATTATCTTTACCTTGCATCTGAAAAGACAGCGATACGACAGGCAATTTACAGGATCAGTCTTTCCAGTCTTGATTAATATGAAACATGAATCAGAAAATACTGGTATTTACCTTCCTCTCGTTGAGCAGTTTTATTCAATCCAGGGAGAAGGGTTTCACACAGGCAGGGCTGCCTATTTTGTACGTATTGGTGGCTGTGATGTAGGTTGCAACTGGTGTGATACTAAATTTGCCTGGGATCCTGATTCCTGGGAGTTGACACATATTGATTCAATAATTAAATGTATAGCTGGTTCAGGTGCTGATTCGGTGCTTGTAACAGGAGGGGAGCCTTTGATGTATAACCTGGAACCTTTTTGCCGTGAAGTGAAGAAATTGAATATAAAAACTTATCTTGAAACTTCAGGATCCCATGAATTAACAGGTATATGGGACTGGATATGCCTTTCTCCGAAAAAAAACCTGCCCCCCATTGAAGATATTTGCGTTTTGGCAGGGGAATTGAAGGTAATAATTGAAGATGAGAATGATTTTAGCTGGGCCGAGAAATATAAAGAAATGGTAGCTCCCGGATGTAAATTATACCTGCAGCCGGAATGGAGCAGCCATAAGATAATAATGCCTTCACTTGTTGAATACGTTAAAAAACATAGCGAATGGTTAATTTCACTGCAAAGTCACAAATTCATGGGAATACCTTGATTAGCCTCTTAAGGGCGGTATTATTGTTATTTCTAATAAGTCAACCCTTCACATCACTGTCACAGGATCTTCATACCAGTTCAAACAGGGCCTTAAAATCATATAATTATGGAAGGGAAGCATACGATTTCTTAAACTATAAGGAAGCCGAGAGTCATCTTCTGAACGCAGTAGAATATGATCCCGGTTTTATAGAAGCATATATAATGCTGGCTGAGCTGTCAAGAGATATGCTTAATTATACGCAATCAGCTTATGCCTACCGCGAAGCTATGCTTATTGATTCAGTTTTTTTTGTTCCCGCCTGGTTCGGTTATGGTGAGGTATTGTTTATGCTTGGAAATTATGAGGAAGCAAGAAGCAAGTTTATATTATATCTGGAACTGGGAGGGAAAAATTCAGTTAATTCAGGGAAGGCAAGGAAATACATAAGAGATTGCAATTTTGCTATTGAGGCCATGTTAAAACCCGTTAATTTCAACCCGGTTAACATGGGTGAGGCTATAAATACAGGTGATGACGAATACTGGCCGGCCATAACAGTTGATGACAATCTGCTGCTTTTTACACGCCAAAAAAGGTCAAGAAGTCGAAGTCTGCTGGGAACTGAAATGCAGGAAGATTTTTATTACAGTTATCGTGTTGATGGAAACTGGACTCTTGCCAGAAATGCCGGGTCTCCTTTGAATACATCATACAATGAGGGCGCACAAACACTCGAGACGGGCGGAAACTACATGTATTTCACAGCCTGTAACCGTGAAGACGGGAAGGGAGGCTGTGATATATACTATTCAGCCAGAACCGGTAGTGGCTGGAAACAGGGGATAAATATAGGAGGACCTGTCAATACCAGTTACTGGGAATCGCAGCCCTCACTATCCTCAGATGGTTCAATGTTATTCTTTGTCAGTAACCGCCCGGGGGGCTTTGGAGGAATGGATATCTGGCTAAGCAAGCAGGTAAAAGACGGACGCTGGTCGGAACCTGTTAATCTTGGAAATACTATCAATACCCCGGGAGATGAAATGTCTCCCTTCATACATTTTGATGGCAAGACTCTCTATTTCTCGTCTAATGGAAGACCATGCATGGGAGGATTTGATGTTTTTATGTCTCGTCTAAAAGCCGACAGTACATGGTCAGAACCTGAAAACCTTGGATATCCAATAAACACACAGACCGACGAGATAGGCCTGGTAATTAATTCATCAGGCGAAGTTGCCTATTTTTCTTCCAAAATAAACCCGATGAAAGGCAGAGACCTTTATTATTTTGAGATGCCTGAATCGCTCAGGCCTGATCCTGTAGCCTATCTTAAAGGAAAAGTAATTGACAGGATAACGGGTCAGGAACTGAGGGCTGAATATGAACTCATTAATCTCAGTACAAAGAACAGGCTTGTGCGGTCATTTACAGATTCAGAAGGTAATTTCCTTGTCTGCCTTCCCGCAGGCCATAATTACGGGATAAATGTAAGCAGGGAGGCTTACCTTTTCCATTCTGAAAATTTCATGCTGGAAGGTGTACACAGTAAGCTTGAACCATATGAGAAAACTATATTACTCAGCCCGATCCAGGTTGGTCAGCAAATGACACTTCATAATATATTCTTTGCCTTCGATTCCTGGGAACTCAGGGAAGAATCATTGCACGAGTTGGAGAAACTGTATAAGCTCCTCGCCGATAACCAGGGACTGACCGTTGAAATAGGTGGTCATACAGATTCAACAGGCACTGATGAACATAATCTTGTACTGTCGGAAAAGAGGGCCCTTGTGGTGCGTGATTATCTCATAAAAAGAGGTGTATCCCCCGGGCGCCTGTATTATAAAGGATATGGTGAAAAGCTACCCCTGTACGATAACGACAGCGAAGAGGGCAAGCGAAAAAACAGGCGTACCGAAATACGCATCCTGAAAATCTCGGAATAAACTTGAAAAAAGAAAGAAAGAGCACCTCCAGAGGGTGCTCTTATACCCATTCTTGTGGCAGACATATTAAACAGGAGAAAGGATTTTGTTTATTATCAGATTGCGATTTTGGATGTAATATGTTCAGAATTTCCTTCCTTCATAATATTGGGTTCCGGAACTGAGAAATACATAGCAGTCCCATTAACCCCGTTTGGCCGTATCCAAAGCTCTCCATTCATGCTTTCTATCAGCTTGCGCGAAAGTATGAATGATACGGTATTGAAAGTACTCTGGTGTTTACCCAAGTACATGGTAAGGTTGTCACAGGCAAGCAATTCCCGATTTTTTGTGTAAGCATTACCTGAATCAATTACGTAAAATTCAACCCTGTTTTTTTTCCTGGAGTAACCCATTTTAATGTAACCTGATTCTGTGTTCTCAAAGGCATTGAAAAAAAGATTTTTTAAAACCCGACCTATTTTCTCTTTATCAATGAATATTGAATCATCTTCTCCGGATCTTTCATCAAGCAGGAGTGTAAGCTTGTTCTTGTCGAACCTGCTGATGGAGTTATTTATATCATCAAGAAGATCTTTGAGCAGCTCTTTAAGTTTACAATTAGTGATAGTGGATCTGGGAACATCTGAATCGATCAGTGCCGAATCAAGGAAATTATCAAACAGTGTAATCAGCTGGTCACATGAATTCATGATATGTTTGTTATATTCATTCTTCTGTTCAACCGTGCAGTTATCATTATTGCTCAGGAAGGTAAACGCGACTATTGAGTTCATGTAGGTGCGCACTTCATGAGACAGGCCTGTCAGTATGGACGGTGTGTTTAACATACTATTTTGCTGTAATGGACCTATCTCTTCTGATTTTAGATTATCAGCCCCTTTTGATCCCTTTTCCGTATCTTGCCCATAAGTCATAAACATATCCTTTGGTTAACTGATGTTTTAATCAATTTTTCTTAATAATTTCCTTGCTTCTTTTTTATGCCTGTTTTCTGAGTTAATTATATCCGCCAGCAGCTTTTTTGAAATATCTTCCTCACCTGTCTGCAAATAGCATACAGCAAGGTAAAACCTGGCGTCCTCTATAAAGAGGTTGTCATTATCGTCAACAACTTTACTGAAGGATCCTATGGCTTCTTCATACTGGCTGATTTTCATATGGGATGAGCCCTTCATAAACTCAACCTGCATATCTGAATCAACGATCATGTTAAACCACTCAATAGCTTCTGTATAATCACCGGCATTGTAATACTCGGTTGCCCTTGTATATGCTTCATCAATACTTGTTGAAGAAGAACGTGTTACTGACAAGGGAACATACTCGGGGGTATACTTTTCGGCAATATTCACATCAGCATTATTTATAAGGCTGTACAGGCCAATGGAAGCGATTAGGATGAGGCCTGCAAACACTGCAGCATATTGTACAAGCTGCTTGGCAGCGACCTTTCTTTTATCAGCAGCCTTCCTGTGTCGTGCCTCGGCCTTCATTAAAATTTGCCTGAAAGCAATCGCATCCTGGTTTTCAAGATGACTGTTAATTTTCCTCCGTAACTCAAGCTCTTTCTTTAAGCCCGGGTTACCTTCAAGTTCCGCCTCAAACCATTTTTTTTCGGCGTTTTGCATATTCCCCTCAAGGTACTTTTCGAGAAAACGGTTGAACTCAATTTTTTTCATGATTTGTTATATTTCATCTTAATAATATTTTTCCACATTAAATCCTGACGGTTACACTACAGGCATAATATTCTATATTAAATCCTGACAGTTACACTATAGGTCTAATATTTCCACATTAAATCCTGACATTTGCACCAAGGGCATAATACACCACATTAAATCCTGACGGTTACACTATAGGTATAACATTTCTACATTAAATCCTGGATGGTCACACTATAGGTGTAATATTTCTACATTAAATCCTGGATGGTCACACTATAGGTGTAATATTTCTACATCAAATCCTGACAGTTACACTACAGGCATAATATTCTATATTAGATCCTGACGGTTACACTATGGGTATGTTACAGATATTGTCAGTTCTATCTGCCTCACCAATGCTTCAATTGCTTTCGCATACTTTACTTCATCAATGCTTGGAAGCATTTCCTCTTATATGCCGCATAAATATATCTGAATTATGACATATTTAGACTGCCTTTACACCCCTCCGGTTTCGCAATAACCACAGGATCCCGGTTAAACCGGTTCAGAATATTTTACAGTTCGCTGTATTTCCTTTATTTTCTCTTATTAAATCTCAGGTTCTGTGACTGGAGGAATAGTCATTCCTTTTTCGCCATCTGAGTCTCCGCCACGTACAAGTATCATTTCTTCGTCTGAAAGTGTAAATTCATTAAATTTTTCCAGCTCAATTTGATTCAGTTTTTTCATCGTACTAATTTTTTGGTTACACAATTAATAAATCGGGTTATTGTCATGTTACATTTATACATGTCGTTTTGACCTTGTTTGTGACATGAAAATCGAGACTTTTTTTATGTTATTTTCTAAATGCAAGTTAACCAGTAAGATGAATTAAGATTTTTTTTTGGCTTTTAGAGTTCTTATATGGATATTTGGAAACACAGAGTGAAAATCTTAACTCGTAAATAATGTTTCACAGGTTTGTCTTTATACTGTTTGTTATTGTGTTTTGTTTCAATACCCTCATAAAAGCAGGCCCTGACATGCCTTTCAATGAGTCTGATTCAGTAATGGTTGAAAAGCTGAATAGCTTTAAACTGGCGATGCAAAACAACAAGCCTGAGGCCGGTGATTATAATGACTGGATACTCAGTTATATTGATTCACACCCTATATTGGACAGCCTGCTGCTATCTGACTGTTATTACTACACAGGCACATATTATTACCTCAATCATTTGTACTCTGATGCGATAGAGCTTTTACAAAAATCACTGGAATACCGGATCGCTGCTGACAGTATTGATGATATTTATGCCAGGACAAGAACAAACCTTGCACTTTCATATCTGTATACTGGAAATCTTGATGATGCTCTTAACAACCTTGAAACAGCTCTTGCAACACGGGAAATGCTATTTGGGCCTGAATCGCCAAACCTTCTGAGGACCCTGCTCAACCTTTCTGCAATCTATATTGATATGAGCATGTATGAAAGGGCGCTTTCGTATTCGTTGAGAGGTATTCAGCTGGGAGAAAAAAATATTGATACAATTGCCCCCGGGGACCTTGTAAATCTTTATAATAACTCAGGGGTATCTTATGCCAATATTTTTGATTACAGCAGGGCAATACAAAATTTTGAACTAATGTACTCACTGTCTGAAGAGAGCGAGGTTGTCGATCTTGAGAAGCAGATCAGGTCATATAATTCAATTGCTGTTTGTAATTATGAACTGGAAAATTTGGAATTATCAGATTCTTATTTCCAGAAAGCATTGGAATTAATTGATTCTGATCAGATTCCACTGAGACTGATAATCTCAGTATATGAAAATTATGCTTTTTTTCTTGCTGATACGGAGCTATATGATGAAGCCGAAGACTATTTTCTGCTAGCGCTTGAGATAGCTGGAAGTGAATTTGGACAAAACAGCAGGGACCATATTATCCGGTTACTGACTTATACATATTTTCTGATTCACTACAGGCAAAATTATAAAGGTGCAGAGGATGTATTAAAGTCTGTACTGGGATACGTAAGCAAGCATAGGGAAGACAGCAGGGTGAAAAATGAAGCTTTCCTGTATTATTCAAGAATACTGTATCATACGGGAAGGTATTCCCGGGGACTAAAATATATTGACCAGGTGATTAGTGACTCGCTTGGGCTTTCAGTACGAACATTAACGTATGCTTTTCTTCAGAAAAGTAAAATCTTGTTCGAGACATACAGGCATAATAATAATATCAGGGATATGGAAGATGCCTTAGCCGCATCGGAAAAGGCTATAACTATTATTGAAGACACAAGGCTCAAAATCCAGCAGGATGAAAGCAGAAGGAGGGTGTCAGGCCGATACATGGATGCTTATGATATGACGGTTGACATGTTATACCGGCTCTTTAGTGTCACGGGAAACCCGGAATACGGTGAAAGAGCTTTCATAATATCCGAAAAATCAAAAGCAGCGGGTTTACTTGCCGCAACCAGGAATAACAGAGCTATGAGTTTCCACCTTCCTGATAACCTGGCCGTGCTGGAAAGAGGTTTACTGTCAGATCTGAGAGATTATAACGAAGTAATATATGAGGAATCTGCAAAGCAAAGCCCCAACAGCAAACTGATAGATCATTACCGCCTTTTGAGTTTAAAAACAAGTGCCAGGTATGATTCACTTGTGCAGGTTTTTAAACAGGAATATCCCAGGTATTATAATCTGAGACACAATACTTCGGTAAGTAATGCTGAAGATATACGAAAAAATATTGGCAGAGATGGTAACTTTATCGAATATTATTTGTCTGACAGTCTCCTGTATATATTCCTTGTCAATCATGAGAGCTTTGAAATACAAACAGTAAGTGTGGAAGATAGTTTCAAAGACATGATATCAGGATTCAGGGATATATTAACGGATCCACTCATTGTAAGTGGTACAGCCGAACAATACCGGCAATATATTACTCTGGCCTTTGAATTATATAATAAGCTGGTTCTGCCTGTGAAAGATTACCTCATCTCTGACCGCTTAATAATCTCTGCCGACGACATACTTTCATATATCCCCTTTGAAGCGCTTATAAGTAAATTGCCTGAATATAATGAAATTAATTACAGGGGACTTGACTATCTGCTTCATGAATATGAAATAATATATGAATACTCCGGAACCATTTTGTCGGAGACATCAAAATCCGGAAGGAGTATTTTTAACAATGTTCTCAGTTTTGCCCCTCATTACAACAACAGCCACGATCGTGAAAAGCTTATGATGAAGAGGCAATTTAACCGCGACAGCCTCACAAACATTCCTGGTGCAAGGGAGGAAGCAATATATATTAACAAGTTGCTTGGAGGCAAACTTTTTATTGATGACCAGGCTACTGAAAGTGCATTCAAAAGAAAGGCAGATGAAGGTGACATAATTCACCTGGCCATGCATACACTGCTAAATGATAATGAGCCTATGTATTCGAAAATGATCTTCAGCATGGGAAACGACACTGTTGAAGACGGACTGCTCAATACATATGAGGTTTATAACATACCGCTTGATTCGAAAATGCTTTTCCTGAGTTCCTGCAATACGGGTGCAGGCTACCTGCAGTCAGGCGAGGGAGTGATGAGCCTTGCCAGGGGTTTCTTTTACTCGGGCAGCCCCTGCGTCATAATGTCTCTATGGGAAGTGGATGATCATTCCGGAAGCGATATCGTAAAAGCTTTTTACACTAACATTAAGAAAGGCCAGACAAAAAGTAAGTCACTCCGGAAGGCGAGAACGGATTACCTGGCAAATGCCGATCAGATTAGATCACATCCCTATTTCTGGAGTACTCTGGTAATAATGGGGAATGATGAGTCTGTTTATTTACCATTTAAGCGGTATATTCTCATCGTCTTGTTGCTTATCATTATTTTCCTGCTGGCCCGGTATTATTACAGGTCGGGGGAATAATCGACGTAATCGGGGTCAAATTTCACTATTTTGATGAGAGCTTCCTTGCAAAGGTATTTCTTTCTGCGGGCGTAATCATCCGATTTATAATTCATGGCTTTTGCGATCTCATTATAGTCCGCCCCTTTGATAATCATATTTAGTACTTCCCTGCATTCAGGCTTGAGCTTCAGGAAAGACCTCTGCACTATTTGTTCAAGGGGAGTGTCAAGCAGGCTGGAAGGATCAAATTCATCACTCACTTCGATATCAAGGTCCACTTTCTTCTTTTTCTTCCTGAGATGTTCATGCCACAGATTCCTTGATATACCGAAGATGTAGGCCCTGACATCCGTTGACTCGTCAAGGTGATTTTGCTGTATCTTTTTAAGAATAACCATCATGGCATCCTGGAATATATCGTAGGCATCATCTTCCGTACCTGTATTTTTCAGTACATATGATTTGATGGTATCGAAGAATGTGTCATAGAGGTAATTTACAGTTTTGTCGTCCCCCTTTCGTATTCCCTCTATTAATCGTTTATCTGAGTGTTTTTTTAACACTTCATATTATTATTTGTGGCAAATATAGTATTTCCAATATAATTAACTCAATGATTCTGTAGCATTAAGCATATATGCCCTTATATTTGAATAGAATCAAATTATAAATATATTTACATAATTTAACTGTAGTAAGGTATGTCATTCCCCTTTGAAAGACAAACAGATGCCATGGATTGTGGGCCGGCCTGCCTTCAGATGGTCGCCCGTTTTCATGGTAAGAAATTCAGTCTCCCCGAGCTAAGGGAACGTTGTTATATAACACGTGAAGGGGTTTCTTTCCTTGGTATATCTGAAGCTGCCGAATCAATTGGCTTAAGGACCCTGGGGCTACGAATCCCTTTTTCCAGGCTTGCTGAAGATACCCCGCTTCCATGTATTGTACACTGGCGACAGAAGCATTTTGTAGTTGTATATAAGATAAAGAAAGGAGTTGTGCATATTGCCGATCCTGCCCGCGGCCTGGTGAAATATTCAGTTGCAGAGTTTGAAAAAAACTGGGCAATGACCGTAGTGGATGAAAAAAAGCTTGGGCTTGTAATGATTCTGCAACCAACACCATCATTCTATGACCAGGAAGAGACAGAAAGAGGAAAAACAGGCTTCGGCTTTCTGATGAGATACATTAATCTGTACAAAAGGTACTTCTTCCAGATATCTCTCGGCCTTTTAATAGGCAGCATCATACAGTTGATTTTTCCCTTCCTTACACAGGCTGTTATAGATATTGGGATAAATACCAGTGACCTGGCCTTTATTTACCTTGTGCTCTTTGCCCAGCTGGCCCTTGTTATCGGAAGAATGACAGTAGAATTTGTAAGGGGATGGCTCTTATTGCATATCAGCACAAGAGTAAATGTGGCTATTGTTTCAGCCTTCCTCCATAAGCTGATGGCACTGCCGATGTCATATTTTGATAAAAAATTAAGCGGTGACCTGCTGCAGAGAATCGAGGATAACCAGCGAATAGAATCATTCCTGAGCAATACATCTCTCAGTGTAATGTTTTCCTTCGTCAATCTCCTTATCTTCGGTATTGTATTGGCAATTTATAACCTGACAATACTCCTGGTTTTTCTTGCCGGGACCATCCTTTACCTTGCGTGGGTGGCCTTTTTTATGAGATCACGTGCCAGGCTGGACCACAGAAGGTTTAAACAGTTATCCGATAATAATGCCAAGCTGATTGATATAATTACCGGCATGCAGGAAATCAAACTTACACAGAGTGAAACAAGCAAACGGTGGGACTGGGAAAACCTCCAGGCTTCACTCTTCAAAACAAGGGTAAAAGCAATGAGTCTTTCCCAGTACCAGCTTGCCGGGGGGCGCTTAATAAATGAAGTGTCTAATGTGCTCATTACAATTATTGCGGCCATGGCAGTATTATCAGGCAGTATGACACTAGGTATGATGCTTGCCGTGCAGTTTATAATAGGTCAGCTGAATATTCCTGTAAATCAGATGGTTGTCTTCTTTAGGACAGCGCAGGATGCAAGGATGAGCCTTGACAGGCTTGCAGAAGTACATAGCAGCAAGCTTGAAGAGTCTGAAGATGAAATGAAGGTTAAGAACCTTCCGTCCAATAAAAGCATCTATATAAACAGTCTCTCATTTCAGTACGAGGGACCAAGGTCACCATTTGTGCTGAAAGATATAGATATTGTAATACCCGAAAAAAAAGTCACAGCCGTCGTAGGCACAAGTGGGAGCGGCAAAACAACCTTGCTTAAACTTATCCTGGGATTTTATGAACCGGTGGAAGGTGATATAATGATAGGTGATACAAACCTGAGAAATCTGAGCCTTAAAATCTGGAGACAACGGGTAGGTGTAGTTATGCAGGACGGATATATTTTCCCCGATACAATTGCCAATAATATTGCTCCTGGCATTGATGTAATTGATAGTGATAAATTATTGCAGGCTGTCACAATTGCAAATATCAATAACTTTATCGATATCTTACCACTTGGAATAAATACACGGATCGGACATAACGGACATGGCCTGTCGCAGGGCCAGAAGCAAAGAATATTAATAGCAAGAGCCCTTTATAAAGATCCTGAATATCTCTTCTTTGACGAGGCTACAAATTCACTCGATGCAGCCAATGAAAAACAAATAGTGGCAAACCTTGATAAATTTTTCTCGGGGAAAACGGTTATGGTGATAGCACACAGGCTAAGTACTGTTCGCAAGGCTGATAATATTGTGGTAATTGATAAAGGCAGAATGATTGAAAATGGAACACATCACGAATTGATAGAAAAGAAAGGCATATATTTTAACCTTGTTCGGGACCAGTTAGAGCTGGGTAATTAATTATGGCGAAACAGGCTCATGAAATAAGATATTCACAACCGGTGGAGGATATAATGAATACACCTCCCGGTTCACTCGTCCGATGGGGAACAGCTATTGTTACAATAGTCATTGTTATACTTTTATTCCTGTCGTGGATCATAAAATATCCTTATATAATAAGGGCTGAGGCCGTAATTACAACAGAAAATCCTCCTGCAAACATTGTGGCAAGGGTGTCCGGAAGTATTGAAGAACTTTTTGTCAGTGACGGAGAAGACGTTTCCTCAGGCTCAATCCTTGGCATAATGGAAACTACTGCTTCATATGAAAGCGTTAAATGGCTGAGCTCTTTGCTTGATAGCGTAAAGTCAAAGGATATGCCAGCCTCAATAAATGAAACAAGGCTTAAATTACCCGATAATCCGGTACTGGGAGAGATACAGGACCAGTATTCTGCTTTCCGTAAAACTTATTATGACTATATTAATCATCTGGAAATCGATTATTACGGTAAGAAAATAGAAGCTGTACGGGACGAATTGAGAAGTATTGAGAATTATATCAGCCAGCTTAAAAACAAGGAAGCACTTACGGCTTCAAACCTTGCGGTAGAAAAAAAGAAATACCTGAGAGACTCTCTTCTCAATGAGCAGGGTATACTTCCTGATGCTGACCTGGAAAATTCAAAACAGAAATATTATTCCACCAGGATTGAACTCGTGCAGGTAAACCTGGAAACAGCATCAAGACAAATAGACCTCGCTTCCAAAAAACAGGAGTTACAGGATTTAACCTCATCCGGAGAAGAGGAGAAACAAAGATATAAATCTATCCTTGACAATGAACTGCTGAAACTTAAGTCGAGACTCGACTGGTGGATTCAGAACTACCTGCTGGTTTCACCCATTGATGGAAAAGTGACCTTCACAAGCTTCTGGTCTGAAAATCAGTCTGTCAGGGAGGGTGAAACGGTTATGACTGTAGTGCCCGGAGGAAATAATGAAATTATTGCACGAATTAAGATACCTATGACAGGCTCGGGTAAAGTTAAGGAAGGACAGGATGTGAATATCCGGCTTGAAGGTTATCCTTATCTTGAGTATGGAATGGTATGTGGCAGAATAAGATCAAGATCACTGGTGCCACAGGATAATTTATATGTCCTGGATGTAGAATTACCCGACGGCCTTACAACTTTTTATGGTAAACAACTCGATTTCAGCCAGAATATGTCAGGTAGAGCTGAGATTATTACGGAAGATATGCGCTTAATTGAAAGAATGATTTATCCATTCAGATACCTTTTGGAAAAGAACAGGAGATCAAACAATTCCTGACAGGTAGTTATTTTATTTAAATATATTTAGATTTTTTAGTGCAAAATATCGCCGGATCTAAAGAAAAATTATACATAAGATGCTGTCTGACAGTCATAAAATATTAAAATTATTATTCTTTGAGATTTTCTAAATAAATCGATATTTTCGTAACCTTGATTGATCTCAGATTTAAATAATAAATGAATCTGAAAATGTGCTCATATAAAAGGATTAATTATGACCCTTATAAATCCGGATGATTCTGTTCGTGATGTACAATTCGATGCAGAAGAAAATTCTGCCGAAACTAATAACGAAAATAAAAAAACTGAAAAAGGACCTCTTCCCAATGGGGGAGATTTGCAATCAGGGCCTGGGGAAGAACCAGACTCCGGTAGTAAGGAACCTGAAGAGTCTCCCGGGCCCGATGGTGAGGAACCCAAAGAAAAGCCACTCCTCAATGGCAAGGGATCAAATAGCGAGGATTTACAATCCGAGCCTGAGGAACTTCCGGAAGTGGACTATACCGGAAGATCTAAAACAGAGCTGGTGGAAACACTTGAATTACTCATTGAAAACAGGCCTCTGAATGAGATTGTCGATGATATTGACAAAATTAAGACCATATTCTACAAAAAACATAAGGCAGAACTCGAACAAAAAAAGAAAAAGTTCCTTGAGGAAAGCGGAAGAATAGAAGATTATCAGCCTGCCGATGATCCCCTCGAGCATAAAATGAGAGATCTTCTCGCACGCTTCAGGGGTAAAAAAACCGAATACAAAAAGCAACTTGAAATTGAGAAACAGGAAAACCTGAGGAAAAAGTATGAAATAATTGACAGGATAAAAGACCTTGTTAACAGGGAGGAATCAATCAATAAAACATTCCAGGAGTTCAGGGACCTGCAGGAACAATTTCACTCGATAGGTATTGTGCCCCAGTCATCATTGCGGAATCTGTGGGAAACTTATAATCTCAATGTTGAAATATTCTATGATTACATCAAGATAAACAAGGAACTGAGGGACCTTGATTTTAAGAAAAACCTTGAGAGCAAAATTAAGCTCTGCGAAAAAGCAGAAGAGCTCTTACTGGATCCGAACCCCATTAATGCTTTCAGAGTTTTACAGGAATATCACCAGCATTGGAGAGAGATAGGTCCTGTCCCCAGGGAGGCAAGGGCTGAATTATGGGAAAGATTCAAATCTGCAACATCCAAAATAAACAAGCGCCATCATGAATATTTTGAAAAGCAGAAAGAGGAACAGAAGAAAAATCTTGAAGCAAAGACAGCACTCTGCGAAAAAGTAGAGAAAATAAATGAGCTTGATTTAAAAACATTTAAGGACTGGGAGAATAAGTCCAGAGAAGTAATTCAACTACAGAAACTATGGCGTAGTATAGGCTTTGCTCCCAAAAAACATAATAATGCCATCTACCAGAGGTTCAGGGAAGCCTGTGATGCTTTTTTCCAGGCAAAAAGAAGTTTTTATGCTGAAAATAAAGAGCAGCAAATAACTAACCTCCAGAAAAAAACTGAGTTGTGCATGCAGGCTGAAGCACTCCAGGATAGTGTCGATTGGAAAGAAGTAACCGACACACTGATAAATCTTCAAAAAGAATGGAAAGAAATCGGAGCAGTTCCAAGAAAATATTCCGATAAACTGTGGAAGAGATTCAGAAAAGCCTGTGATCATTTTTTCGAGAGAAAATCAAAACATTTTGCTGAACTTGACAGCTCCTTCGAAGATAACCTGAAGGAAAAAGAAGCATTGATTGAAGAACTTGAAAATTTTAAGCCCGGGGAAAATATTAATTCTGCTTTTGAAAAGCTTAGGGATATTCAGAGAAGATGGACTGAAATTGGCTTTGTACCTTATAAAGATAAGGACAGAATAGGGAACAGGTACAGAAGTGCTCTCAATAAACAATTCGACAGGCTGAAAATCGATGAGGAAGAAAGGGCAATTCTCAAATACCAGACCAAGCTCGATAATATTAAGGAAACACCCAAGGCTACAAGAAAGTTAAGAGGTGAGAGAGAGAAATTTATGAGCAGAATAAAACAGCTGGAAAACGATATTGTGGTATGGGAAAACAATATTGGGTTCTTTTCCAAATCCAGTAATGCTGATTCCATGATCCAGGAAGTACAGTCCAAGATTGATAATGCAAAAAAAACAATTGAAATACTGGAAGAAAAAATAAGGCTGATCGACGAGTCAGGTTTAAATAATGAGTAGGCTCTTAACTATAACATAAAAATTTCGTTTTGGCAGAGGTTAAATATGTATTTGTAACCGGCGGGGTGGCTTCATCCCTGGGAAAAGGAATTATTTCATCATCCCTGGCTAAACTCTTGCAGTCGAGAGGATATAATGTGACGATTCAAAAACTCGATCCCTATATTAATGTTGATCCCGGTACCCTGAATCCATATGAACATGGCGAATGCTATGTTACCATCGACGGGGCTGAAACAGACCTGGACCTGGGACATTATGAGCGATTTCTGAACGTGCATACATCACAGGCAAACAATGTTACTACGGGACGTATATATAAAACAGTTATTGAGAAAGAGAGAAGGGGAGATTATCTGGGTAAAACTGTCCAGGTAATACCTCATATTACTGATGAAATTAAAAGGAGCATTAAACTTGTCGGGACAAGTGGTGAATATGACATTGTTATAACAGAAATAGGAGGTACTGTAGGTGATATTGAATCATTACCTTATATTGAAGCTGTAAGGCAGATGAAGTGGGAGCAGGGATTGAATAACTGCATGGTAATACATCTTACACTGGTGCCTTACCTCAATGCCACAGGTGAACATAAAACAAAGCCTACACAGCATTCAGTTAAAACTTTACTGGAGGCAGGAGTACAACCTGACGTACTTGTCTTAAGAACAGAAATGGAACTTACAGAGGATGTCAAGGGAAAAGTAGCTCTTTTTTGTAACGTTGATAAACAGTCTGTTGTTCAGTCAGTTGACGTTTCGTCAATATATGAGGTGCCTATAAAAATGCTGGAGGAAGGACTCGATAAAACAGTGCTCCAAAGGCTTAAACTCGACCTGAAGGAAGAACCTTCCCTGGCTGTATGGCGCGATTTTCTGAGTAAACAGTCAAATCCAAAAGCCAAGGTTACAATAGGCCTTGTGGGAAAGTATGTTGAGCTGCCCGATGCCTATAAATCAATCACTGAATCTTTTGCCCACGGAGGAGCGGCTAATGAATGCCAGGTAGACCTCCAGCTTATACATTCAGAGGAAATTATTCCTGAAAACGTTGAAGCTCAACTTGAGCATCTCGATGGCATCATAGTGGCCCCCGGTTTTGGGCCAAGGGGTATGGAAGGTAAAATAACAGCTGTAAGGTATGCCAGGGAAAATAATGTTCCCTTCTTCGGAATATGCCTGGGTATGCAATGTGCGGTTATAGAATTTGCCAGGAATGTGCTGAATTATGAGAAAGCCGATTCAACAGAAATGAATCCGAAAACAAAATACCCCGTTATTGACCTGATGGAAGAACAGAAAAGCATAACATATAAAGGGGGTACAATGCGTTTGGGTGGATATAAATGCAAACTTACAAAAGGCTCCAGGGTGTTTAAAGCTTATAATAAGAATGAAATCATTGAAAGACACAGGCACAGGTATGAGTTTAATAATAATTATCTGAATGATTTTGCTGATGCCGGCATGATCGCCACAGGCATTAACCCGGAATCAGACCTGGTTGAAATAATGGAAATTCCGGATCATAAATGGTTCGTTGGTGTGCAATTTCACCCCGAATACAGCAGTACTGTCGTAAATCCGCATCCACTCTTTGTCGAATTTGTGAAAGCTTGCTGTGGCTCTGAGAATAAAATCGAGAAAATTCTAAACTAATAAGACAGGTATTAAATGGACAGAAACACAATTATCGGACTGGTACTAATATTCCTGGTTTTTATCGGATTCAGTTTATTTAACAGCAATAAACTTAAAAAGTCATATGAAGCAACCGTTATCGTTGCTGATTCACTATATGAATCGGGAGATTATGAAGCAGCAAGGCTTCAGTACCTTAAAGCCCTGGAATATAAGCCGGGTACACCAGAAGCAGTAAACAGGATTAATGAGATAAACAGGATTATTCAACCTGATACGGTTACATTACAGGATACTGTACAACAGGAACAAGGGGTAGTGCAAAACGAAGTTTTACCGGAACCTCAGTCAGGGGAAACTCAAATGTCAGAGCAGGCAGCAGGAGTATTTTCCGAAGCTTACCACGGTGACCAGGAATTCTATATACTTGAGAATAATAAACTGATACTAAAGATATCGGCTAAAGGAGGCCGTGTATATTCAGTCACACTAAAAGAATATACAACTTATGACAACCGGCCACTTGTACTTTTTGACGGTGATTCGACGGTTTTTGGCTTTAAATTCTTTACAAGGGATAATAAGCGTATCGAAACGAATAATATGTTTTTCCAACCAGTTGCTACAAACGCGCATACTGATGCTTCCGGTACAAAAGCCAGCGCAGTTTTCAGGGCAAATGTGTCGGACGATCAATACATTGAATATATCTACAGCCTCGACCCGGAACTCTACATGGTAGATTTTGACGTCAATTTCGTCGGTTTGTCAGGTGTATTGGCTTCAAACATAAATTCCCTGTCCTTCGACTGGAAAACATATATACCACAACAGGAGAAGGGAAGACAGAATGAAAATAACTGGGTAAATATCAAATATAAACATTACCAGGACAATGTTGATGGTTTCAGGGACAGATCACAGAAAGACTTTGAAGAAACGGATATATCAACACCCTTAAAATGGCTTGCCTTCAAGGATCAGTTCTTTTCCTCGGTTCTTATATCGGGCCAATATTTTTCAAATGGCTATGTATCCTATACCACGATGCCTGCCGACAGCAAGTACCTTCGGTATTGCACCGCTGAACTCAGCCTGCCTTACGAGCCCGGGCCAAAGGTTGAATATGACCTGAATCTTTATTTCGGCCCAAATCATTATCAGGCACTTAAAAAATATAACCTTGAACTGGAAGAACTGGTAATGCTTGGTAAGAATATAATTAAATTCATAAATCAATATGTCATTGTACAGATATTTAACTGGCTGAATAAATTCATAGGGAACTATGGCATTATTATCCTTATTCTGACACTGATTATTAAAATAGTACTCTTCCCACTTACCTTCAAATCTTACCAGTCACAGGCTAAGATGAAAGTACTAAAACCACTGGTTGATGAGATAGGTAAAAAGTTTCCAAAGAAGGAAGATGCTATGAAAAAGCAGCAGGCTACTATGGATCTCTATAAAAAGGCGGGTGTTAGTCCGATGGGAGGCTGCCTGCCCATGCTGCTGCAGATGCCCATTCTCTTTGCCATGTTCAGATTCTTCCCTACCTCAATAGAATTAAGACAGGAATCATTCCTGTGGGCTGACGACCTGTCGACCTATGATTCAATCCTGGACCTTCCATTCACTATACCACTCTATGGAGACCATATCAGCCTGTTCACCCTCCTGATGACAGTATCTACTATCATCACAATGAAAATAAACAGTCCTTCAACAACGGGGCAGGAACAGATGCCGGGAATGAAAATGATGACCTATATAATGCCTCTTATGTTCATGCTAATTCTGAATAATTTTTCAGCAGGCCTGACATATTACTATTTCCTGGCAAATCTTATAACTTTTGGGCAGAATTTGATTTCAAAACGCTTTATTGATGAAGAAGCTGTCCTGAAAAAACTGAATGAGAACAAGAAAAAAACACCAAAAAAATCAAAATTCCAGCAGCGACTTGAGGAGGCGGCCAAACAGAGAGGTTACAAACCTCCAAAAAAGAAGTAAACAGTAAGAAATGGAAATTCATTCAAAAACCGGATACTGATTAACCTTTCTAAAATGGGCAAGAGGGTAAAAATAAAAGATATAGCTGAAAAGTGCGGTTTCTCTAACACACTGGTATCTCTGGTGCTGAACGATAAGGCCTCCTTGTATGGAATAAAGCCTGACACACAGGAAAAAGTACTCTATGTGGCAAGACAGATGGGTTATTTTAAAGATGCCCCCGCAGTTAAAAGCACCATCAGATCATCCACCGGAAGTATAGTCGGGATGATAGTGCATGATCTTAATAACCATTTCGTTTTTGAAATAAGTCCCTTGCTAAATAAGGCATTCTCCAGTATTGGACTGACATTCGGTATAATCTCAAAAAACGAAAATGAACAGCGATTCAGTTCAATTGTAAAAGACCTGAAAAAAATGTACAGCGGACTGATCCTGCTTGGTGATGCTGCCGATGATATGACTGTCAGGGCTCTCAAAGAGTCAAATTATCCTTTTGTCGTGCTTGAAAAAAAAATCGTCAGACACAGGATAAATGAGATATACAGCGATTCTGAAGAAGCCTGCAGATTGGCGGCATTGCATGTCCTCAGACTGGCTTATAAAAGTATATCGATAATTGAACAGAAAGATTGTACTGATTCTATTATCGATACCCAGGTCTTAATACAAACCATTAATAAAATTATTCCGGATATCAGGATATCCAGGATTAAGCTTACCGGCAATAATATTCCGGATGGAACAGATGCAAATGAGATTGTGAGGGCCTTGCGTCCGCCCCTGGCTTCCCAGATGTTTATAGTTAAACACTCAGAATATGTGTATCCATTATTGTCTTTTCTGAAAACAAGGAATATAAGGATTCCGGGCGATGTAGCCTTGCTGTCCATGGATGCCGGAATTGGATTCGGTTTAATTGATCCCCCTGTCACAAGGATTAACAGAAAATATGCCCAGCTGGCACTTAAGACATCTCAAATGCTGTGGTCCGAAATAAAAAATAACGGGAAGGGAAAATACAAGCGCTCAGTTAAGATAAGCCCCGTGTTGATAGTCGAAAAATCTTGTGGAACAGTATTATAGCAAACAAGTGGTATTATGAAAATAAGAAGCTCTTTCCTGCTTACGATTATTTTGTTTTCCCTGTCATCATGCCTTAATGAGCACCTGATCACGGATGATGATTATCGTGCTGAGGTGGATAGAAAGTATCTGGAGAGGAAAGAACTTTTTTCAGAATCTGACATCGACCTGTTTTCAGTAGTGAACAATGATCTCAGCAGGAAGGAAAGAGAAGCCCTGAAATTTCTTTTTGCATATATGCCGCTGAGTGATATTGCTGACTATAGCGGACGTTTTTTTCTAGATAATGTAAGACTTGCCCTTAAGGCACGTGAACAAACAAACTGGGGCGAAAGTATACCTGAAAATATTTTTCTGCATTATGTTTTGCCCGTAAGGGTTAACAATGAAAACCTCGACTCATTCAGGATTGCCTATTATAATGAAATTATTGAACGTACAGGTGATTTTCAATCCATTGAAGAGGCAGCCCTTGAACTTAACCACTGGTGCCATGAGAAGGTATCATACCAGCCGGCTGATATTAGAACGTCAGCCCCTATGGCAACCGTCCTGTCAGCCAGGGGGAGATGCGGTGAGGAATCTACCTTCACCGTAGCGGCATTGCGCACAGCCGGCATTCCGGCCCGACAGATCTATACGCCCAGGTGGGCACACAGCGATGATAATCATGCATGGGTTGAGGTCTGGATTGATGGTGACTGGAAATACCTCGGGGCCTGTGAGCCTGAACCTGTGCTCGACCGGGGATGGTTTACCGAGCCTGCACGCAGGGCAATGCTTACACATACAAAGGCTTTTGGATTATACAGAGGTGATGAAAATACCATAAAAACAAAAGAATACTATGCCGAGATAAATACTCTTTCCACCTATGCCAGAACCAAAATGATTGTTGTTAAAGTGGTGGATGACTGTGATAATGCCATAGAAAATGCAAGGGTGGAACCCCGCCTTTATAATTACTCCGAATTTTATCCGCTGACTGAGATCATGACCGACAATGAAGGTTGCTGCCAATTTGAGACAGGTCTGGGTGATCTGTTAATCTGGGCAAATAAAGAGAGTGCTTTCGGTTTCGAAAAAGTCTCGGTCGTAGCGACTGATACCGTGATTATTAAACTGGGATCGCATGCCGGGATAGGAGGTTATTATGAATTCGACCTCCAGGCCCCGGTAAAACGTATACCTTACCCCGATACTATCTCTCAGCAATTGAAAATGCAGAATGCTGAAAGACTGAAGAAAGAGGATAGTATAAGGCAGGCTTATATTGACACATGGATGGATGGCAGAGAAGCCGCCGATCTTGCTCTTAAACTGGGTCTTGATACGTCAAGAGTCAAAAAGATAATCAGCAGGAGCATGGGTAATTACAGGGAGATATCAGGGTTAATAAAGACAGTTACCCCTGATAAATATGAGATAGCCCTGCAATTGCTTGAAATCATTGCTGATAAGGACCTTAGGGATACAAAAGCATATGTACTTGAAGATCATCTGCTTAATGTTGCGGAGATTTGTAAACAGGGGAACTGCCCCGAAGATATCCTTACTGATTATGTCCTTAATCCTCGTATCAGTCACGAAATAATTACACCCTGGAGATCATATATACTCGCTTATTTTGATAAATCAGACTCCCTTAGTTTTATTAATAATCCTTATCTTCTCGCTAAACTGATAAAGGAGAAGGTAAAAATGGCCGGGGATATGAATTACTATAATGTTCCTGTAAGCCCGGAAGGAGTGCTGAAAACAGCTTATTCCGACCAGCACTCACTTGAAATATTGTTCATTGCATGCTGCAGGACTTATGGTATTCCTGCCAGGTTTGAACCCGGCACAAATACAGTCCAGTTTTATAGTAAGGACAGGTGGAAGGATGTATATTTTTCAGATAGTGAATATAAAGACATGCAGGATGCCTGCCTGGAATTTTCTTTCAGTGGAGGAGTTCCCATACCTGAATATTATATTCATTTCACGCTGGCACGCTTTGAAAAAGGCCGCTATATAAGCCTTGACTATGATTATAACAGGAAGGTAACTGAGTTTGATGACTGCCTCTTACTGCCGCCCGGTCAATATATGCTTGTAACAGGAAACAGGACGGATGAATCAACCGTTCTTGCATCGGTACGATTCTTTAGACTATTATCAGGAGAAAGCAAAACAGTGGAGATAGAATTAAGGAAGAAGGAAGGACCTGCTGCCGTTCTTGGTGAAATTGATCTTAACGGGGTTTTTAAACTGGATAATAATGAGCATAGGCTTGGCAACTATGCTGACAGAGGCCTGATACTGGTCTGGATAGATCATGACAGCGAGCCTGGTAAACATGTATTAAACGATTTACCCCTGGTAAAAAGTGAACTGGATGAACTGGGTTGCCAGCTTATTTTTCTTTCTGACCCTTCCTCCGCAAGCGCTTCATATAATCCCGGCCAGGCAGAAGGTTTACCGGCAAACTCGATTTTTGCCATTGATGAAGACCTGAGGATACTCAAATCAGTTAAAGGGGATTCATTTTCTTCCGTTCAATTGCCCCTTGTCCTGTATGCAGGTAAGGATGGGAGAATTTATTATATGTCTGAAGGCTACCGTATCGGTATAGGTGAACAAATCCTTAAGACGATTAATAAAATAGAATAATATGAGAAATATTGGTATTATACTTCCGGCACTTATATTTTCAGCTGTTTCATGCATCAACAGGCAGGAAGCAGCTACTCTGGAATTAAAGGAGCCTGCTGAATATGTTGATCCTTTTATCGGAACATCCTATCACGGGCACGTATTCCCCGGGGCAACAGTGCCTTTTGGCATGGTACAGCTAAGTCCGGATAACGGAACCAGTGGCTGGGACTGGTGCTCCGGTTATCATTACTCCGATAGCCTTATAGCCGGTTTCGGCCACACCCACCTTTCAGGAACTGGCATAGGTGATCTTGCGGATATTGTTTTCCTGCCCTCAATGGAGGAATTTAAGGAAGCTTATACTGATGACAGATCCTCAGTTGCCCATGAAAACAGATCCTCCTTCAGCCATGATAATGAAGAAGCCGAACCGGGTTATTATTCAGTGAAACTGGATAATGGGGTATCAGTTAGCCTTACGGCTACAAGGAGAGCAGGTTTCCAGAAGTACAGGGCTGAAAGGGATGGGGTGATGAATATTCTTGTTGACCTGGGCTTTGCCATTAACTGGGATAGCCCTGTTGATTGTTCATTAGAGTATGATGGTGAGGTTCTCAGGGGTAAAAGAATTTCCACCGGGTGGGCTGAACGTCAATACCAGTATTTTGCCAGCCTTTTCTCCAAAGAACCGGATACAGTAAGAATTGTTAAAGACGGGATGTTCAATGACAGGCTGTCTGTAGAGGGGGAAAAGATAGGCATAATATTATCGTTTAATGTTGCCAGGGGTGAGGAGATACTTGTTAAAACAGGCCTTTCAGCTGTTGATGAAAAAGGTGCTGAACAAAATCTGCGGACTGAAATACCCGGCTGGGATTTTGAAGAGGTAAAAAAAGCTGCTTATGATGAATGGAACAGGGAACTGTCGGTCATAAAGGCGGCTTCAACTGACGATGAAATCCTTAAAGTATTTTACACAGCCTTGTACCATAGCTTTATAGCTCCAAATACCTACTCGGATTATGATGGGCGTTACAGGGGGGCAGACCTGGCAATTCACAGGTCTGATTCCTTTACAAATTATACCGTTTTTTCTCTTTGGGATACTTTCAGGGCAGCACATCCTTTATTTACCATAGTGCAGTCTGACCGGGTACCAGATATGATAAACGCGATGCTCAATATTTACCTTCAGCAGGGGAAATTGCCCGTATGGTCCCTGATGGCGAATGAAACCAATACAATGATAGGATATCACGCCGTTCCTGTCATTGCTGATGCTATGAAAAAAGGAATTGAAGGTTTTGATTATGAACTGGCCTACCAGGCTGCAAAGCATTCATCAATGCTTGACTTTGAAGGCCTCGACAGCTACAGGCGTTATAATTATATTCCGGCAAACCTTGAAAATGAATCTGTATCAAAAACACTTGAATATTGTTATGACGACTGGTGCATAGCACAGATGGCTTATCTTCTGGGTAAAGATGATGACTACCGGTATTATATGAGACGTGCAAACTATTACAAAAACCTGTTTGATGCAGAAACCGGCTTTATGAGGGGAAAACTCTCCGGCGGAAGCTGGAAAATACCTTTTGATCCGCTGTATTCCTCCCACCGTCAGGATGAGTACACGGAGGGTAATGCCTGGCAGTATACATGGTTTGTCCCTCATGATTTATACGGACTGGCTTCTTTGATGGGTGGGACCCCCGATTTAATTATTAAACTTGATTCCCTGTTTCTCCAGGAGGAGGGAGTGACTGGGGAAAATGCGTCTTCAGATATTTCGGGATTGATAGGAGCCTATGCACATGGTAACGAACCCGGGCATCATACCACCTATATTTTCAGCAGCCTCGGTAAACCTCGCAGAACCCAGGAACTGGTGCGCAGAATAATGACCGAAATGTATCATCCAGGTAAAGATGGCCTGTGTGGTAATGAAGATTGCGGACAGATGTCTGCCTGGTATGTTTTTTCCGCAATGGGTTTTTATCCGTTGAACCCCGCCGACGGTATGTATATTTTTGGAAGCCCTCTCCTTGATGAAGCTGTCATAAAGCTGCCGGGGGATAAGGAATTTATTATCAAAACAAAAAATAACGGGCCTGAAAATATTTATGTAAAAAGTATATCATTAAATGGTGAAAGTCTTGAACGTAATTATATCAGGCATGACCAGATTATGGATGGAGGAACTCTGGTGTTTGAAATGAGTAATAAATGAGGCTGAGATTTTAAAACGTAACTCTATAGCAATTTGCGACAGATATATAACCTATATAAAAACCTTGCCCTCTGGGCGGCAGCTTCTGTGCTGATGGTAAGCCCATTGGCTGCATATTCTCAGATAGTGCATATCTCAGGGGTGCCGGATGCAGATAAGGTTATATATTCTGACAACATACTTGAAGAAATATTTTTTGATCAGGGGATGATCGACAGCATGCGTAATGCCTTCTGCAATATTCCAGGGAATACGACATTTGCCATCGCCCGTGAAGTATTCCTGAACCCGGGAAATTCAGGTAAGATAATAACTAACAGGGAAGGGGAGAAGGTATGGTATTTGAAATTGCGTTCCGAAGGTGCAAAATCACTTAATATCATTTTCAGCAAATACAGTCTCTTGACCGGGGAAAAGGTCTTCGTATATGATAAGATGATGCAATCCCCGAGGGGGCCTTTTACTTCACAAAACAATATCCCCGCGGGTATGCTGGCCATAATGCCGGTGACAGGTGAAGAGCTGATTGTAGAATATCATATGAAGGCTCCTTATGATAGTAATCGCCTGGAGCTAGGACAGCTGGCCCATGATTATATAGGTATTACAGGCAGGCATTATTATACAAAGGATATATATTATGGTTCCTCACAACCGTGTAACGTCGATATCAATTGCGGATCGGGAAATGACTGGCAGGTCGAAAAAAATTCCGTGGTGAGGATAATAGCGGGCGGAACAGAGTTGGGTTCAGGTTTCCTGGTAAACAATACAAGACAGGAAAATATAGCTTTTGTTATAACAGCAAATCACGTTATACGGACAGCACAAAATGCAATAAATTCTGTATACGTCTTCAGGTATGAAAGTCCCTATTGTGACGGACCGGATGGCCTCACAGAATACAGCCTGTCAGGTGCGGAGTTGATGGCCGAGGATATGAGTACTGACTTTAGCCTGGTGAGGCTGATCAGTTTTCCTCCTATTACCTACAGGCCGTACCTGGCCGGCTGGGATGTAAGGGGCATTGCTCCTGATAATACGGTTACAATACACCATCCCTCGGGTGATGTAAAAAAAATAACTACCGACATGGACTCACCCATTATTTCCACCTTCCAGAATCTGTATACAAATGGTTTCTGGAAAATACTTAGATGGGAGGAGGGAACAACCGAAGGGGGATCGTCGGGCGCTCCCTTATTCAACGAGGACCACAGGGTGGTAGGCTACCTCTCGGGTGGAGAAGCCGTTTGCGGCAACAGTGTTAACGATTATTTCGCGAGAATGGATATATCATATGACCTTAACTCGGATTTCTATGGCAGCCTTAAGCCATGGCTCGACCCTGCACGCACGGGAGTGCTGGTGCTTGACGGACGTGACCCCTACGAGGATATAAAGACGGGAATCGATACTTTGTGCAATTGCAGCGGTGAAGAACGGTACCTCACAGAATATGATTTCCCGGGAACAGGTTATACAACAGGATATAACAGTGACAGTACGGTAATGTATGCCGAGAAATTTTTTGTGGAACCCGGACAGGTTCTGACTGAAGTAATAATGGAAATAGGAGACAGAAATATGGTAACTGATTTTGACAGCATTAGCATATATTTAATGTCAGATCTTACAGAGCCAGAGTCTGTTATAGCCAGAAGGTCTATATATATAAGGGAAGCACCCGATTCAACCGAACTGTTTTTCGACTTTTTTGCTCCAGTACCCCTTCCTGAAGTATTCTATATAAGCTGGCATTTATGGTATAAAGAAAAGGCATCGGAAGAGCAACAGCAATTTGCTGTTTTTCACGGTGCACCTGTAAGTGTATCCGAAAACACAGCCTACTTTAAAGATCACTTAAACTGGTACCCTTTTTATAACCATCCGGAAGCTTCCAATCCCCTGAATTTTTGCATTAAGGTTTTAACCGCAGATAGCACTGTTACGAGTTCATCTGATACCATCCCCGGCGACACAGAAATAGTAAGACTATATCCCAACCCTGTAACTGACTTGCTGACTATTAAAATACTGGATAATATTTTCGGTAAGATTAAGTATTCCATCATAGATAACACAGGTAGAACAGTTAGGGAAGGATATTTTTACCCTGGTGGCGCCGGATCAGTAAATCAAATTGACCTGTCTGGTCTGCCTGCAGGTGTTTTTTATCTTACTCTTGAAAATAATAACAGTTATTCATCTCACAAACTGGTCAGGAAATAATCTATGAGAAACACCCCGTATCTGATATTCGTATTTGTAATACTGGTGTCGTCGTGTATGTCAGGAAATCATGATAACGCACTGCCAGATGTCAGTAAAAATGAGTATTCGGAGCGTTTTATTATTGAAAAGCATGAAGGCTACAGTAAGCTGACAGTATTAAATCCATGGCAGGGTGACGGGCAGGAGTATTTCGAATACTATGTAACAGGCAAGCCATCAGATATGCCAGCCGGTGTGGATAAATCGAAAATTGTGGTGACCCCGGTACAAAAAATAATCTGTACATCCACAACCCACATATCCATGCTGCAGGCACTGGGGGCAATCGACCTTGTCATAGGAGTTTCAGGGTCAGATTTAGTGTATAACGAGGAGTTGAGACACAGAATTAATGAAGGCCTGGTATATGATATTGGTTATGAAAGCGGATATAATATAGAGTTAATATACAGCCTCGGTCCTGATTTAATATTTGTATACGGAGTTGGCAGTGAATCTGTACTTAATTTTGGCAGGCTTGCCAGTATGGGTATTCCGGTTATATATGTAGCGGATTATCTTGAGAATCACCCCCTGGCAAGGACAGAATGGATAAAAGTGTATGGTGAGTTGCTTGACAGGCAGGAGAAGGCTGAAGAAATATTTCGTTCGGTTAGTAATGAATACAATAAAATAGTTAATAAAATTTCAGTTGAAGGTAATAAAAGGCCCCTTGTATTGCTGGGATTGCCGTTTAAGGATAAGTGGTTCATTTCTCCGGGCAATTCTTATATATCAAGGCTGATAGAAGATGCCGGCGGTAAATATTTATGGGCTGATTCAAGATCAGATGTGTCTATCCCCATGAGTATGGAAGCAGTCTTCAGAAAAGCCAGGGATGCAGATATCTGGCTTAATTCAGGAACGGCACGGACAATCAGGGATATTCACCTGGTTGACTCCAGACTGGCTGATCTCCCTGTAGCCAGTGAAGGCAATGTATTTAATAACAATAGAAGGCTGAATGAATATGGAGGCAACGATTACTGGGAGTCAGGTACTGTTAATCCTCATATTCTTCTCAAGGATATCGCTTCGATACTTAACCCGGATCTTTTTCCCGGTTACGAACCCGTATATTATACTGAACTTAGAAATGAGGCCACTGATCGGTAATGATAATAATTCGTAAGATAAATAAGCTTGAAAAGGATACGGCAATAAACCGCTCCTATATTTATATACTACTCTGTATACTACTGATTATTTTATTTTTTGTTGACCTTATTACAGGGCCTGTAGGGATAAGTCCCGGTGATTTTGTCAGAGCTTTATCAGGTAAGGGAGACCAGGAAATAATAAAAATATTGTTTGACTTCAGACTACCCAGGGCTCTCACTGCCTTGCTGGCGGGTATGGCATTATCTGTTAGCGGGCTGCAGATGCAGACTGTTTTCCAGAATCCGCTGGCCGGCCCCTATGTACTTGGCATCAGTTCAGGGGCAAGCCTGGGGGTGGCTATCCTTATACTTGGACTTTCCTCAGTTATTTCCTCAAATATTTCAATGCTTTTCAATAGCTGGGCCATTGTGGGTGCAGCCTGGCTGGGATCGGGGCTTGTACTTGTGCTGATAATGATAGTTTCGCTACGGGTACGGGATATTATGACGGTGCTTATACTGGGAATCATGTTTGCAAGTGCAGTTTCTGCAATTGTAAGCATAATGCAGTATTTCAGTAATGAGTCAATGCTGAAATCATTTGTTATATGGACCATGGGAAGCCTTGGCAATCTTTCCTGGAAACAGCTTAATATATTGATAATATGTGTATTACCAGGTTTAACACTAAGTGTTTTTACCACAAAGATGCTCAACGCACTCCTGCTTGGAGAAGAACATGCAATCAGCCTGGGACTCAGGATTAAAACAGCAAGAACATTAATATTTATCAGCACTAGCATATTGGCAGGCAGCGTTACGGCCTTCTGCGGACCCCTGGCATTTATAGGGATAGCCGTTCCTCATATTTGTCGCCTGATCTTTGCAACTTCTTCGCATAATTATTTAATACCGGGAACCATACTCAGCGGAGGTATAATTTTGCTTGCAAGTGACATTGTAAGCCAGTTGCCGGGGCAGGGTAAAATATTACCTGTTAATTCCGTTACTGCACTTATCGGTATACCGGTTCTTATCTGGATTATTGTAAAAAGAAATAAGTTCATCAGGCTTTCATGAAGGCAGCAAATGATTATATAATAAAACTTGATTCTCTATCCATTGGGTATAATGCTGGCTCTAAGAAAGAAAAAGTATTGATGCCTCCCTTGAATTTATCAGTACGAAAGGGAGAAATGCTTGCCCTGCTTGGACCAAACGGGATAGGTAAAAGCACTTTATTGAGGACAATAGCCGGATTGCAGGACGAAATTGATGGAGAGATATTGTTATCAGGTAAAAAACTGCAGTCTTATTCCAAGTCTGAACTGGCAAAAAAAATAAGTTTTGTTTTTACCGGTTCTCTTAGTGTTTATAACATGTCTGTTTATGATGTTGTTGCCCTTGGCCGTTTTCCACATACAAACTGGCTCGGCCGCTTAACCGGACCTGACAGGATAATAGTGGAAAGATCGATTCATAATGTCGGATTACAAAAATACTCCGCAAGCAACATTGGCGAATTGTCAGATGGAGAAAAACAAAGAGCAATGATAGCGAGGGCGCTTGCGCAGGACACAGAACTTATCCTGCTGGATGAGCCAACAGCCTTTCTTGACCTTCCTAACCGCTACGAACTGGTTTCTTTACTTAGAAAACTTTCTGTGGAAAGAAACAAATCGGTAATATTCTCTTCCCACGATATACATATCGCTATAAGGGAAGCCGACAAGGTATGGATAGCCAGCAGGGAAGGCATCATGCAGGGAGGGCCGGAAGATCTTGCCATTAATGGCTCATTCGATAATATGTTTGCCGATTCAGATCTAAGTTTCATACCTGATGAAGGGGTGTTTACTTTTCCCGTACGAACAAGGATGACAATAAAACTGGTTGGAAGCGGACTGCCCTTTTACTGGACTGAAAGAGCACTGAACAGGCTCGGCATAAGGGCACAAGCCGGTGCCGTCAGTCCCTCTGTAACTATACTTTCAGAATCAGATACCTATGCATGGATCTATGAAAGTGCTGTGGCAAAAAAACGCTTTGATGATATTTACAGCCTTATCCTCTATATGAAAGATGTTCTGAAAGGATAGACCTTCCTAATTATTAATCTTCCTGTAACTGTCAATAAACTCCTCCAGCCTGTCTACAGGCAGCTTCTTGGCAATTATTTCCTTATCAGCGTTGAGAACATAAATTAGAGGAGTTGCCCTGACATTGTAATAGAAATCATAAGCGCTGCTTCTCATCGGATCCCATCCGTTTATCCACTCCAGTTCATTTTCTGCTATGTACTCTTCCCATTCTTCTTTATTGCTCTGGGTGCAAATGGCAAATACTTCAATTCCTTTTCCCTTGTTTTTTTTGTAGAAATCCCTCAATTCCGGTGTTACTGTCTTGCAGTGCCCGCAATTGGGTTCCCAGAAATAAAGGATGGTAAATTCCGACTTAATTTCATAAAGGGACTTCCATACTCCTGAATATGTTTGCATTGTAAGATCGGTTGCTTTATTGCCAATAAGGCCTGGACGAATACTTGCCACATCCTTTTTCAGATTATCCAGGAATTCTTTGCTGACCCAGTCCACATTTCCACGGAAATAATATTCATCCGCAAGCATCACAACAATGGCATCATGTCCCATTATCTGACTTTCTCGGAAATGATTGAAAAGGAAAGCGATTACATAGCGGTAAGTCTCCTTATTGCTTTTAGCCATCCCTGCCACCTTCCTTATCTCAGGAATTATTGAGTCGGGAGCCTGGATAAGGACATTTGAAAAAAATGTATTTAGCTTGTTATACATGATGGGAGTGCGTATCAGCCCGGGATCATTCAGCCTTACATTATCAAAAAAATGCTCCTTGTTATAATGATACCCCATAAGCCATCGAAGTGAATCCCTGTTCGACACATTCGGGGGAATATCAAATTCCGGCACCTGAACAGGTAACATTGAATATAACATTGATGACAGAAGGCTTCCTTCATACTTTCCGGCAGTACTTTTAATATAGGCTAGAATGTCTTTCTCCATGGTTGTAAGTTTTTCACGGTAGATGCTTATTGAATCCCTGTTTGACAGTTTTTCCAGCTTCTGCCTTGTATTGCTTGCCTTCTCCTGGAAATCCAGCCAGTTTTTCCTGTATTCCAGAAAAGCACTGTTTTCTTCTGAACCGCTGAAATTAAGAGTATTTATGATATCCTTCCGGTCGCAGGAGATATTAAATTGCTGATCATCGGAAATAATAATTTCAAAAAGACTGTTATCAGGAAAAACCACCATGTAGAGCCCTCTTTCAAGGGCCTCTGTTGACTTGTATGAGGCATGACCTGACCTGTCAGTACTGATTGTGTCTCTTATATATTGCCTGTCACCCATATGATAGGCCAGGCTTACAAAGCTGTCATTATGACCTCTCAGTTCAAATGATATGTTGCATTTATAAGACTCCTGAGCTAATGCTTCAGTTGCAAGAACAAGCAATAAAATGGATATTATTTTTCTTAACATCTTATTTATTTTTCTTGAATGACAGAACAAAAGTAATTGTTACAAATACCTTTCCAAATTTTACTGGTTTCATCCGGCAATATTTTCTATATTTGAAGATCAATAAATGAGGGTATGTTTTCAATATTGATCCCGGTATATGATTATGATATTGCTTCACTTGTCACCGGGCTACAGCAGGCAGTGAAGGATATCGGGGAGTATGATGAAATAATCATCGGAGCTGATGGTTGTTCAGATGATTACCTGGGCATGTATGAAGCACTGGCTAAACTTGATAAAGTGAGTCTTCTGGTAAGCGAAAATAATATAGGACGGGCAAGCATAAGAAATATGCTTGCCGGGAAAGCTATTGGCGATTTCCTTCTTTTTATTGATGCCGATGCACTTATCCAGGGAAACCCGAAAGATTATCTCAGGAGGTGGCTTGATAATTATAAGCTAGCCCCCGTTATATGTGGCGGCACTGATTACCACAAAACTCCCCCGGATAATCCGGATAAATATCTTAGATGGCATTATGGTTATCATAATGAAAGAAAGTCATTAAAGAAGAGAAGGAAACGGCCCTATTCTACTTTTTCAGGTTTTAATTTCATGATTGAAAGCTCAATTCTGAAAAAATTCAAATTTAATGAGGAGCTGAAAAAATATGGTCATGAAGATACCTTGTTTGCTTACCAGTTAAAAAAAGCCGGAATTGCCATTAAACATATTGATAACAGCTTAATACATGATGGTCTGGAGTCAAACCGCGATTATGTACTTAAAACAAGAGACAGTATCGGTAATCTCAATATACTCTATGACAAAGTCACTGATAAAAGAACCTTTGCCAGTGTGGCTGGCCTTATTAAGCATTTTAGCTACCTTAGATTAATTGGTGTCACAAGGTTGCTTGCCTATGTTTACAAGAAAAGACAGAGGAGAATAGAGATAATGCTTCGTTCAACAAAATGTTCCCTGAGAATATTCAAGATCTATAAACTGGGCCTTTTTAGTTATTATCGCTATCATAAAGGATATTCTGCATCCTGACATTGCTGCCGCATATGATCAATTCTTTCACCTGTATCAAGGGTGTAGCTTCCCATGCAATCAGCCGTAAGGCATGAATGCACCGGTATTACAGCCAGGAGATCCCCCGGTTGCAGGCCTTCAATGTGTTTTTGTTCAGGGTATTCTATTATCCCATGTTCCTGGGAGAGGGAAGATATATACATCTTTTCTTCAGGCTGATACCATCCGGAAGAATTAAGCGGCACTACCATCCCATAAACAGGCTTTCCTTCAACCGTAAGACTTTCTTTTGAGAAGTGTACTGCTCCTCCGTGTATGACTACAGTTCCTGATGATGGCCTGATATCAATAACAGGACATATAAGAACTACAGCAATATTGTCAAAGTTACATGTCCCGTTTACATGTTGCATAAGGTCATAAAAGACGAAATTCCCCGGCCTGAGCTCATCAACGCCCTTAAAACTTTCAGCGAGTGAGGCCGAGGGTGTATCTCCAACCGATACTATAAGATCTTTAATGCCTGCATTTTTCCGGCTTATATTTATCCTGTTTACAGAAGTTGAATAATTTCCGGTAATTTTTTCCCTGCTGCTTAATCCATAAGTGCTTCCATCATGAGTCATTAAACCCCTTATTTTAATCTTCCTGTTCTTATTCAGATAATCAATTGTTCTGCTTAAATTATTTGAATCATTCCATTTAATGCCCGTCCGGTTGTAACCCGTATCAATTTTTATCATCGCTTCCACCTGAAATCGACATTGACCTGCGAGTAGCCGGGCAGCTTCAGGGCAACTTATGGTAAGCCGGATCCTGCACTTTTCGGATAATTTCTCATATAAGCCATATTCCCTAGGATTATATGCTATGCCAACCAGTATGTCTTTCCAGTTGTCGCGGGCAAAATAGTATGCCATTTTTAAAGATGAAACGGTTATTTTGTCTACCCCGTATTGCCTGAACCACCGTCCAATATCCAGTGATTGGTGGGTTTTGAAATGGGGCCTGAATATTAAATTATTCTCCCTGGCTTTGTTAACCATGTACTCAATATTATCAAGACATTTTTTCCTGTCGATAATTAGCCTGGGGCCTCTTATGTTACTTGTTTCCATGGATACACGCTTTTTTTGGAAAATTAATAAATTTAGTGTAAAGACAATTATTACACCTATTATTATATTTGTTACTTACTGATCGCAGCAAAATGAAAAAGATAAGTGACTGGATGAGGAGAAAAATAAAGTATGTAACTGAAGATACTGGCGGATTCGACTCGGTGAGCTGCCCATGGGAAAAATTTTCCCGGTAAGGGAAATACGTGTTCTTGTGCTTGCTTTCATGGGCTTCATGGAAGATAAGGTGCAGTTCAGGGCATCAGCCCTGATCTTTAATACCTTACTGTCAATTATTCCGGTGGCTGCGATAGCCTTTGGTATAGCACAAAGCTTTGATTTCAAGGAAAGACCTGAAATCGAAATACGCCATGCGCTTGCAGGCCATGGGTGAGGAAATTTGCAGTTTACCTTTCCATTTTGCTGCTAACTCCGGTATTTATTGTTTTATCAGGAAGCTTTGCAGCTTTTCCACTTTTTCTTGTCTGGATGCAGCTAAGCCGGCTTGTTGTGCTTATGGGTGCTGAAATTTATTTTGCCAATCAGAACGTAAACAGGTACGAGTTCGGATATGAACCTACTCATAAGTGAAATCTAAATCGCTTTTTTCAAGCAGGTATTTTATCATATTATCAAAATTACCCCAGTAATAAAACGGATAATGGGGAAGGTCTGCGGTTACAAGTACCGTATTTTTTCTCCCTGTCCAGTAATTAATCATGTTTGACGGAGGGAAAACCCTGTCATTTGAACTGATTAAGGCTATATCCCACCTGTACTTCCTGTCGGGATTTTCCATTATCCTGTTATACAGCCACCTGAGCTCGGAAGCATAGGATTCAATACTCCTCTTTGATAATTTGTCCATATTAACCTCCAGCACCGATTTGCTCCCGAATAGCCTTATATTGAACTTTTCCATACCCTTTTCATCGATATTATTAAGGGTTCCTTCAAATATTTCCGGTGGTATGCCATATCTGTCATCGGCCGGAATGGGCGTACCGTTAACGGCAATTGCCAGATCAGGATTCAGGTTCATAGATCCTGACATATACTCCGCTGCCCATACCCCGAGTGACCAGCCTATAAGAACTACCCTGCTGTAGGTCTTGCGATCAGGAAGCACCAGTGGCTCATCAGCCGAGTAATTATAATAAAGAATAAAATCGTGGCTTTCTGTACAGAGGGGAATAAAAGAATTTTGATCCGTTCCCCAGCCGGCAAAAACTATTACAAGCTTTTTATTATTCTCTCTTCGCCTGATATGAGTTTTCATAACGGCAATATTTTTTTACTAATATAATCAAGATTTTCTAAGACTGTAGAACGTCACTTTTTTGCATAAAAAAAAGAGGAGTGAGGGTTGGTTGCGGAAGAAGGGAACGGGTTCTCTTAAAAGATAATCCCGGAATCTACTGTCTGATAATAAGGAAGACTCTCCTTGTCTCGGAGGTCCTAATTGTGAAAGTCAATGTCTGCAATACAATCCTGTTCTTTCACACAACCATTACCTTTTTTCACTCCTCTTATGCTAATAGCATGAGCTTCTGAACAAATATATGATTTTTATATTGAAAAATCAAAAAAATATTATGATAAATGCAATATCCAAAAATTCAATTTTTATTTTCACTCTATTACCTACTCCATTTAATCTTGTGCCTTAAAACATTAACTAATTAAATAACATTTTATATTTTTATCAATGCTAAAAAATATTTAATATGAAAAGATTACACGTATTAACGGTACTTGTCCTTTTTGCGGCTTATGTTTGTGGACAGTCATTACCCGGAGCTTTCAATTGTTCAACCATAATAGTAGGGAAGGATGCATCTGCTACGGGACATGTGCTGATAGGACATAATGAGGACGACGGAGGGATGCAGGTGGTAAATTTATACAAGTCTTATAGCGATAGGAATCCCGGTAATGAAATTGTTTTAAAAAACGGGGCTGTGATTAAGCAGGCCAAAGTGAGCTTTGGTTATATATGGATGGAGATGCCGGGACAGGATTTTGCTGACAGTTTCCTCAATGAGAATGGTGTTCTCATAACATCCAATTCGTGTCCCTCTGTTGAGCGTGAGGGGGAGATAGTAGATGGGGGTATTGGATATAACCTCAGAAAGATAGTTGCTGAACGGGCAAAATCGGCCCGGCATGGGGTTGAAATAGCAGGAGCTCTTATCTCGGAGCTTGGTTATAATGCTTCAGGCAGAACATATACAATTGCCGATACAAAAGAAGCATGGATGCTGTCGGTTGTAAGGGGAAAACACTGGCTGGCAATGAGAATACCGGATAATAACGTTGTGTACCTTCCCAACTTTTATATTATTAAGGAAGTCGATTTTGACGATAAGGAGAATTATATGTGTTCGCCCGGACTTAAAGATTATGCCATTACCAGGAAATGGTATGAGCCTGACAATGGAGAATTTAATTTCAGGGATGTATATGGCAATCCCAGGTCTGCGGCAAGTATGTCAAATAAAGGTCGTATGTGGATTGGGGTCAATAAACTTTCTGCCGGAAATTTTGATATTGATGATGAGGTGCCTGTGAGCTTTGTGCCTGAAAAACAGGTTAATATTGATGATCTCATTGATATCCTTGGAAATCATTATGAGGGTACTGAGCTTGATGATTCAGAACAGTATACACTTCATAACCCTCACGAAAATAAGGTTATGAATATTTGCGCCGGTCATCAGCAGATGTCATTTATTGCAGAATTGAGAGATGGTATGCCCGTTGAAACGGGATGCAGGTTGTGGATAGCACCCAGGAGAGGATGCGTCCACGCTTACATGCCTGTATATTATGGCATTGAAGATTTTCCCCCTTCTTTCAGGTACTATACTGATCTTGCCATGGTTTATGAAATGCACTTTCGTGTGCCCGATGATATGTATAACAGGGAAAACGGTAAAGCATGGTGGTCATTTATGGAAGTGACTGATTATGTTGATGACGATTATGGGAGCAGGATTGAAAACAGGCGTGAATATAAGAACAAGCTGCAAGGAGAATACTTCGAAATGGTAAAAGCTTTTGATAATGATATTGTTAAACTATGGCATAAAGATAAATCAAAAGCACTCCGGGATATCTCGCAGTTCAATAAAATGATTTTTGAAAAAGCCCTGGAAAGTAATAATGATTATCTGAAGGGTAAATAAACTGACGGGATACCTTCCCCGGGAATTAAACATTTAAAATATTATAATATGGGAATGACAATACTTGAAAAAATACTGTCGCATCACTCAGTAAAACAAGAACTCAGGCCGGGTGATATTGTTGATGTTGAGATTGATGCAAGAGTCGCACGCGATTTTGGAGGAGCTAATGTTGTTAAAAATATCAGGGATAATGACCTGGGAATAGACGACACGGGAAAAACACTTTTTACCTTTGATTGCAACCCTACCGGCTCTGACCAGAAGTATGCTGTTAATCAGCACATATGCCGCCTGTTTGCCCGTGAACATGGTATAAATGTCTATGATATTAATGCGGGTATCGGTACACATCTGCTTATTGATGAAGGTTATGTCTGTCCTGGTTCTACAGCCGTTTCAACCGATTCGCATGCAAATATTTTAGGCGCAGTAGGAGCCTTTGGGCAGGGCATGGGTGATATGGATATTGCAGCTGCCTGGAATAAGGGTAAGGTGTGGTTTAAGGTCCCGGCATCGGTCAGAATTATCCTGGAAGGAGAATTACCGGCTAATGTATATGCAAAAGATCTTGTCTTAAACCTTCTGAATGAATTTGGCGCCAATTCACTCCTTGGATATTCAGTTGAAATATATGGTGATTGTATTGAAAAAATGGGAGTAGGTGACCGTATAACCATCTCATCCATGGCAACAGAAATGGGAGCGATAATAATACTTTTCCCTCCCAACCAGGATGTAATAGCTTATTGTTCTGCGCGGGCCCGTAAGAAATTTGAAGCGGTATATGCCGATCAGAATGCCCGTTATGAAAAAACGTTCACCCTTGCTGCAAGTGCTTTCAGTCCTATGCTGGCCAGGCCGGGTAAGCCGCATGATACAATAAGCATAGAACATGAAGAAGGGACAAAAATAGATTCAGCCTTTATTGGCAGCTGTACCAATGGAAGGATGGAAGATATGCAAGCTGCTGCAAGAGTTCTTAAGGACAGGAAGGTGGCTCCTGGTGTAATATTGAAAATAGTCCCTGCCACCGACGAAGTCTGGAATCAGTGCCTTGAAGAGGGTTTGATCGATATTTTTAAGAAAGCAGGAGCACTGGTCTCAAATGCAGGCTGCGCCGGATGTGCAGCCGGACAGGTAGGGCAGAATGGTCCTGGTGAGATAACTATAAGTACCGGTAACAGAAACTTCCCCGGCAAACAGGGAAAGGGAAGCGTCTACCTCGCATCACCCGCATCTGTTGCAGCATCAGCAGTTGCAGGATATATTACACATGAAAGTAATATCCCGGCAGAACCTGCAGTTTTTAAAAGCGCAGATCTTACTTCAAAAACGGGAAAAAAGAAAAAATCGAAAGAAAAGAAAGCCCCGCGAGCAGAAATAATTAAGGGGAAGTGCTGGATAATAAAAAGAGACAACATTGATACCGATATGATATTCCACAACAGGTACCTTTCAATTACTGATATTAAAGAAATGGGGCAATATACCTTCGATAACCTTGAAGGCTATGAAGATTTTGCAGGGAAAGCAGAAAAAGGAGATATTGTCATAACAGGTAAAAATTTCGGATCGGGTAGCTCAAGACAACAGGCGGTCGATTGCTTTATTTCACTGGGGATGCAGGCTGTTCTTGCCGAATCTTTCGGTGCTATCTATGAACGAAATGCAATAAATGCTGCATTTCCCGTACTTACCTATGATAGTCTCAGCGAACTGAAACTGAAAGACAGGGACGAAATTGAGATAAACCTGAAAACAGGTGTCCTCAAAAACCTTAAAACCGGGAATAGTACTGAAATTAAACCCTTCAGTGATGTCCAGATGGAAATTTACAAACGCGGAGGACTATTATAGATTTATATTTTAACCACTTAAACTCTTACTTATGAAACCCCGGACCTTCGTTGAAAAAATATTCAATGCTCCGGAAGGAGCAATAGTCTTCAGGAAGCCTGATATAGTGCTTACCCATGACAATACGGCAAGTATATATAAAACATTTATGAAAATGGGCTCAGGCAGGATTTTTGATCCCTCCCAGTTACTGGTAGTGCTGGATCATAACGCACCTCCGACTAATGCCCGGCTTGCAACACAGTACCGGGATATACGCAACTTTGTCAGGGAAAATCAGATCGATAAGTTCTATGATGCAGGCAGGGGCATATGTCACCAGATAATGTCATATCATGCACTTCCGGGAATGATAATAGTTGGAAGCGACAGTCATACCTGTACCGCGGGAGCATTTAATACCATGGCCGCCGGAATAGACAGGACAGAATCGGCAGGGCTATGGACAAGAGGTGAAACATGGTTCAGGGTACCTGAATCAATGAAAATCACACTTCATGGTAAACTGAATGAGAATGTTTATGCTAAAGACCTGTCACTGTGGATAATAGGGATGACAGGGACAGCAGGTGCCAATTATATGTCAATTGAATATCATGGTGAAGGAATTAAGACCTTGAGTATATCCGACAGGATGACAATAGCTAACCTGGCTTCTGAAATGGGAGCCAAGAATGCTGTGTTCCCTGCCGATGAATTGTTATATGAATTCCTCGGCGGGGAAAAAGGGAATAGTATTTGGGCCGATGAAGGGGCTGCCTATGCCCGCGAGATTGATATCAACCTTGATGAGATTTATCCACTTGTTGCCGCTCCCGGTAATGTGGATAATATTAAAGGAATTTCCGAAGTTGCCGGTACTGAAATACAGCAGGGCCTCATAGGTACATGCACAAACGGGAGAATAGAAGATATCAGGATAGCTTCTGAAATACTACGGGATAAGAAAGTAAAACAAGGCTTCCAGCTGCTTGTAATACCTGCAAGCCGGGAAATATACCTTGAAGCCATTCGTGAAGGCCTCATAACAACACTTATTGAGTCAGGAGCAAATATCCTTAGCCCGAGCTGCGGCCCCTGCCTCGGAACCGGACAGGGAATACCTGCCGACGGTTATACGGTTATCTCTACAGCTAACAGGAATTTCCCCGGACGAATGGGAAACAAGAATGCTGAGATATACCTTGCTTCACCGGCAACCGTGGCCTGCTCGGCCCTTACAGGGAAAATAACAGATCCGCGCAAAAAAGGAGGCGAGGAGAAATATATAATCGAAAGGGAAGAATCCGGTAGCACAATTATCAAAGAGAATGAGAACAGGAAAAGCATTGGAGTATGGAACTATTGCGATTGCGATAACCTTAACACCGACCAGATGTTTGCTGGTAACCTGACCTATAATATTCTCAGTTCAGACCCTGAAGCTATAATCCCCCACCTATTTGAAGGCTTTGATAGAACTTTCAGCGCAAAAGCTGAAAAAGGTGATATAATAATGGCAGGGGAAAATTTTGGTTGTGGAAGTTCACGTGAACATCCGGCGGTTGGACTGGCATATTTAGGAATAAAAGCTGTTTTAGTTAAATCAGTAAACCGGATTTTCTACCGCTCATCCATAAACCAGGGCCTGCCGCTTATAGTGCTTCCTGAAGCTGTTGAAACCTATAAGCAGGGTGATAAGGTGGATATCGATTTTGAAAAGGGAAAAATCACAGTGGGAGATAAGTCGATTCACTTCGAACCACTGCCGGATAAACTTAAGGAGATTATTGAAAGCAAGGGACTTGTGAACTGGATAGCAGGGAAGGGGAAAGGCTAAAGCTAATATATTAAAATCTCATATAAATATAATTATATCTGTTATTATTTGCCTCATTAATTATTGTTTCGTGTGACAATATTGATAACCAGCCTCTTACTGGCTCTGAATGGGGCTATTTATGAAACGGGAAAGGAGCAGGTATAAGAATCAACGGCATGCCTGTAGACCCGGAAGGCTTTGTACGATGTCAATCTTTATTGCAAACCTTATAATCTTTATCAACCTTATAATCTTTATCAAC